>JAEEGL014542828.1_pt1 | contig 55460 bp, 48 predicted proteins | sample 9134231 | NCBI WGS metagenome assembly JAEEGL01 (sample SAMN16246548, study PRJNA631951) | gut metagenome | biome: gut microbiome; feature: rumen; material: fiber-attached | host: Bos | place: Iran: Karaj | collected 2018-10
CATATCAACTTCTAATTTAATATTGTTATAGGCAAGATCAACTTTTTTTAAACACTCTTCTTTATTAAAACTATCAATATCAGATATTCCTCTTGCCCAACTATTCTCATCATGAGGATTTAAAGACTCAATGGTTTCAATATAATCTTTTTTTAATGCATCTAGCTTAGGTTGTGTTCTTGTTTTACTATCTTCACTTCTTAACCATATTGTTACATCGTATCCACAATAAGCTGATTGAAAAGCAATTTGACTTCCTAAAACACCGCCACCAGCAACTACTATTTTCTTATAATTCATATGATTCTCCTTACTTTTATTAATATATACTATTATAACATTTTATTAAAAAAAAAGAATCTTTTAAAAAGAATCTTTTTATTCTAAACTGGGGCGGAATATGGGGATCGAACCCATGCATACCGGAGCCACAATCCGGCGTGTTAACCACTTCACCAACTCCGCCATCTCAAATAAGACTACTTTATTCTAACAATAAAAGATATATTTTTCAAGAGTTTTTTGCATTTTACATTGATATAGCGTATAATTAAGTGAGTTTAGGGAGCAGTATATATGTCTTATATCGAGTTTAAAAATGTAGATAAAATATATAAAATGGGTGAAGTTGAAATTAAAGCCCTTAATGGAACGACTTTTTCTGTTGAAAAAGGTGAATTAGTAGTGATTTTGGGACCTAGTGGTGCTGGGAAAACAACATGCCTTAATATATTAGGTGGGATGGATACAGCTACTAGTGGCGACGTCATTATTAATAATCAAAACATAACATCCTATAAAGATAAAGAACTAATCAAATATAGGCGTAATGATATTGGATTCGTATTTCAATTTTATAATCTTGTTCAAAATTTAACTGCTCTTGAAAATGTCGAACTTGCTGTTCAATTATGCTCTGATCATCTTGATCCTAAAACAGTTTTAAAGAAAGTCGGACTAGCCGATAGAATAAATAATTTTCCTGCTCAACTATCAGGTGGAGAACAACAGAGAGTAGCAATAGCTAGAGCCATAGCAAAGAATCCTAAACTTCTTTTATGCGATGAACCAACTGGAGCTTTAGATTATAAAACTGGTAAAAGTATTTTGAAACTTTTAGAGCAAACTGCTCGAAAAGAAAATATGACAGTAATTATTATTACTCATAATTCGGCAATTGCACCAATGGCCGACAAGGTAATCAAATTCAAAAATGGTAAAGTTGAAGAAATAATAATCAATAAGAACCCTAAAAGTGTTGATGAGATAGAGTGGTAGTATGAGAAATAGATTGTTGACTATAAGCTTTAGAGAAATATTAAAAAGCTATAAGAGATTTATTTCACTTGCTATTATGAGTTTCTTAGGAGTTGCTGTATTTGTGGGAATGAGAAATTCTTCCAATGTTATGATTGCTTCATTAGATACCTATTATGATAAAACTAATCTTTACGATATCAGAGTTATGTCTACAATGGGTATAACCACTAATGATTTAGAAGAATTTAATAAAATAGGAATAAACTCTTATGGGATCCATTATAAAGATGTTATTAGTAATGAAAATAATGGTAATCCTGTAATTAGAATAATAGGTATAAATAATAATATAAATAGACCATTATTGGATGAAGGTAGATTACCAGAGAAAGAAAATGAAATAGCAGTTGAAAAGAATTATCTTAGAACAGAGAAAAAGAAAATTGGAGATTATGTATCAATAGAGTCCGAAGATACACTAAAGACTAACAAATTTAAGATTGTAGGTGTAGTAACTAGCTCTTTGTATATTCTAGCTCCTAGTGCTTCGGTTAATAGAGGCACGACCACCATAGGTAATGGAAATGTAAGTTTTTACACATATGTAGTTGATAAAGTTTTCGATGTTGATTACTACACAGAAATGGGTATTATTATACCAAACGAATATATTACCAGCAGTAAAGAGTATGTAGATTTAATCGATAGTAAACTTGATACCATAGAAAAACTAAAATCATATAGAATAAAAGCTAGATATGATGAGATATATAAAGAAGTAGAAGATGAGATAAAGAAAAATGAAGAAAAAGGTTTATCTGAACTTAATGACGCTGAAGAAAAATTAAAAGAATTTAAAAGAGAATTGGATAATGGATATTCAAAATTAATGTCTTCGAAAAAAGAAATAGATAGTGGAAAAAAAGCCTTATCTGAAACATTAAATACTCTTAATAGTTCTAAGAACGAACTCGATGAAAATGTTAAAAAATTGAATGATGCTAAAACTGAACTAGCTAATAATGAGAAACTTATCAATAACGAATTATCTTCTTTTAATCTAACTATAGAAGATATTACCAATATACAAAAATTATTAAATGGAGAACATCTAGAGAAAGAAAACTTTAAGAAAATATTTAATGCACCTGTATATAAAGAAGATATAGCTGAATTATTAGATTATATTTATGACAATAATTTACTGAATGTATTAGTTGACTTTATTAGTAGTGATACCGATGAAGCCAAATATAATTTTATTAATATCATTCCCTTAGATATGAATAACTATCAAATGGTTGTTGCTATTATGATGAATTATTCTAATTTTACTTCCAATCTTGAAGAAGTTTTTACTGCTGTTAAAGGAATAGAACAAGCAAAATTAGAATTATCTAGAAATGAACAAATTCTTAATGAAGGAATGGAAAAGTTAAATACTGGATTCGATGAATACTATAAATATGAACAAAAATTAAAAAGTGGTGAAAGAGAATATAACAAAGGCTATAATGAATATAAAAAGAATTTGAATTTATATAATTCCAGTTTAGAAGAATATTTAAAAGGTAAAAGAGAATTTGAACAGGAAATAAGCAAAGCTAGATTAGAACTTAATAAAATAGAAATGCCTAAATGGTATATATATTCGAGAAGTGATGATTCCGAATATGCTGGATATATGAATATAGGTGATAGTGTTATTAATCTTTCAAAAACTTTTCCAACTATATTTTTTACAGTTGCAGTTTTTATGAGTATTATGTGTATGTCTAGAATGGCTCTTGAAGATAGGGTAGAGATAGGTACGCTTAAATCGCTTGGTTTTTCCAATAAACATATCATTATTAAATACTTATTATATTCTAGTTTGGCTACAATTATTGGTGGAATACTAGGCGCTTTATTCGGTTTCTTATTCCTAACTTGGTTCGTATACAATATCTATGGAATAATGTATGTCTTACCATATTTTACTTATTATTACGATTATTATCCATCCTTGATTGGTATCCTTGTTTCAACGACATGTATTACCTTAACATCAATACTTACTGTAATGAAAATTGTAAAAGAGAAACCATCGGATCTATTAAGGCCAGTAGCTCCTACTGCCGGTAAGAAGATATTACTAGAGTATATTCCAATTTGGAAGTACATCAACTTCTCCAATAAGGTAACAATTAGAAATATATTTAGATATAAAAAGAGAGTAGTAATGACCATAATAGGTATAACTGGATGTACTATTCTATTGCTTACTGGATATGGTATTAAAGATTCGATAACAAGTATTGCTAGAAGACAATTTGGAGAAGTATTCATATTCGATGATATTATTTATACAGATGGAGGAAATAGTCTCAATATAATAAAAGAAAATAAACATATAAAAGATCATTTTGATGTTAGTATGGGAACTGTAAAAGTAAAAACTACCAATGCAAATCTATTCGTTGTTGAAGATGAAATCAATTACAATATAGTTAATTTAAATGATTATGATACTCATGAAAGATTATATTTGGATAATAATAAAGTTGTTATAACTGATAAGTTATCCAAAATATATAAATTAAAAACAGGAGATATAATAAAGTTTATAGATAATAATAACAAGTCATATGAAATAGAGATTAATGGAATAGCTGAAAACTATGTAGGAAGTTACATATATATGAATAAAAATACATATAATAAACTTATCGGTGAATATGAACCAAATGTAAGCTATATTCTTTTAGATGATGTTAAGTATGAGGAAGAAGTTGTCGAATCATTAATGAAAAATGATGAAATATTAAGTGTATTGAGTAAGGAAAGTACGATTGTAAATGTAGATAATATGTTAAAATCACTTGATAAAATAGTACTTATTCTAATAATACTTTCAGGTGCGTTATCATTTGTTGTTTTATATAATCTTTCATATATAAATATAAGTGAAAGGAAAAGAGAGATAGCTACTTTAAAAGTTCTTGGTTTCTATTATAGAGAAGTTGATAACTATATAATTAAAGAGAATTTTATAATTACGATTATTGGAATAATAATAGGTTTATTTATGGCTAAACCATTTGTTAATTATATAGTTGATTCAATAGAAATAGATTTGGTTAAATTCATTCATTTTATAAATATAGGTAGTTATATATATACATTTGTATTTATGATTTTATTTACGATTATTGTAACAATTATTATTCATTTTACTTTAAAGAAAATTGATATGATTGAGTCTTTGAAAACTATAGATTAGCAGTTATAATATCTTTAAGGAGGTTTTTATGATACTTTGTGATTTTGATACAAATAAGAATTCAACATTTGATCCTGAAGAGGTTGTTGATGTAATACCTAATTTTCCTAAGATAGCATGTGCTTGTTTTAATAAAACACTTTTTAATGAATTGTTAAATGGTTTTGACCATGAAGAAATTGCTAGAATTGAAAATGAAAATCAAGATACTTTAGTTTATAGATTAAACTATAAGGGAAAAGATATAGCTTTTTTCATGGCTAGGGTAGGAGCACCTGCACTTATTGCCGATATGGAACATTTGATAGCAATGGGAGCAGAAAAGTTCCTAATATTCGGTTGTTGTGGTGTATTAGATTCTAGAATAAATGACTTAGGAATAATAATTCCAACTGCTGCAATGAGAGATGAAGGATGTAGTTATCACTATTTAGAAGCAGCTGATGAGATCAAAGTTAATACTAATAAAGAACATTTAAAAATATTTAAAAACATATTGAAAGAACATAATTATAGTTATGTAGAAGGTAAAACCTGGACTACTGATGCTATATTTAGAGAAACAAGATCTAAAGTCTTAAAGAGAAAAGAAGCCGGATGCGTATGCGTAGATATGGAGTGTTCGGCAATATTTGCTCTTATGAAATTTAGAAATAAAGAAGCTTTCCAATTTTTCTATGCAGCAGATAACTTGGATGCTCAAAAATGGGATCAAAGAAGTTTGACTGGAAATAAAAAGATACCTGAAAAAGCCTATATTGGTCTATTAGCATTTGAAATGGCAATTAAAATGTAAAAATAGTTTTATAAATAATATAAAATCTAAATAAATTTATATTTATTTATTAAAAAAATAATGATAAAATAAAAATATATTAGAAAAAGAGGTGTAAATTATGGCAAAATTTTGTACAAATTGTGGCGCAGAAATAAGCGATGGATATGCTTTTTGTGAGCAGTGTGGAACTCCTGTTGATGAACAAGGAAAAGCAACTGGAAATCAAAAAAAAGCAGAACCAGCAACTGGAACTCCAGTAAATGTTTATAATAATACTACTGTAGTTCAACCAAAGAAAAGCAATGGAATGGCTATTGCAGGATTCGTAACATCACTAGTTAATATGTTCTTATGTTGCGGATCAATTTCACTTATTTCATTGATTTTATCAATAGTAGGTGCTGTAAAAGCTAAAGATTGCGATGGAAATGGAAAAGGTCTTGCTATAGCAGGTATTATCATTTCAGCAGTTATGATGCTTGGATGGCTTGTATATGTAGTTCTATTTGGAATTGCAGGATTTGCTTCTATTATAGAAGAGTCTGGTTATTAATTATAAGATAATCATTTGATATAACTATTGACAAATATTATTTTGTTAATAGTTTTTTGTTTGATAAAATAATATATTTTATGAGGTGAGTCATGACAAAAATATTAAATAAAATATTCAAATGGAATATATACTATATGCTGTTTAATACGATAGGGGTAATTATTTTTTCTTTAGCTATTAATCTATTTATAGAACCATCTCATCTATATAGCGGTGGGGTACTAGGATTATCACAGCTATTGAATAATTTGTTAGGAAATGCATTCAATTTTAGTAGAAATATAACAAGTATTATTTATTTTGTATTAAATATACCTTTATTTATTCTTGCTTATTATAGAATCAATAAGCAGTTTTGCTATAAGACTATTTATTCGATAATTGTTCAAACATTAGCTTTAATAATTATTCCAATTCCAGAAAAGATGCTTGTTAATGAACTTATAACCAATGTACTAATCGGTGGTGCTTTATCTGGAATAGGATGTGCTTTAATTCTTTCTTCTACTGGGTCTACAGGTGGCTCTGACATCATAGGTATTGTTATTACCAATCGTAATCATCATTTTAGTGTTGGTAAATTTGCTCTATTTTTTAATACAATTATTTATACTATCAGTGGATTTTTATATGGTCTACCTACGATGATCTATTCATTTATGAACATGATTGTGGAAAATCTTACAATAGATAGATTCCATGAGCAAAATATTTGCAGCGATGTAATGATTTTTTCTAAAAACAAACCTAATGATATATTGAAGTTTATTAAAAATGATTTAGATAGAGGGGCAACTTGGTGGAAAGGAACCGGAATATATAAAGATACCGATACCTATATAATATATGTTGCACTATCTAGATATGAATTCTATAAATTGGAAAATTATATTAAAAGAACTAATCAAAATGTATTTATTACAAAAAATGATTTTGTTAAAGTATATGGAGAATTTGATAAGAGATTATCTAATTAATGGAGTGATTAAATATGAGAAATTATGCAAAGATTAAAATAAGTAAAAAAGGAACTCTTAGAGAGGAAAATTTTCATCCTTGGATATTCGATAATGAAATAGAAGAAGTTATAGGTACATATAAAAATGGTGATATAGTTGATGTATTTAATTATAAAGATAAATATATAGGTACTGGATATATTAATGATAATTCAAAAATTAGGGTAAGAATAATATCTAGAAATACCAATGATGTATTTGATGAAGATTTTTTTAGAAGAAGAATTAAATATGCAATAGACTATAGATTAAATATTCTTGATAATCTTGACAGTGCAAGATTGATATTTGGAGAAGCTGATTCATTTTCTGGCCTAACAATCGATAAGTATAACAATATTCTAGTTAGCGAAATAAATAGTCTTGCTATGGAAATAAATAAGGATATTATCTATAGAATGTTAATAGAAATTCTTGAAGGATATGGATATAAGATAGATGGTATCTATGAAAGATGCGATAGTGATCTTAGAATAAAAGAAGGTTTGGACAAACACTGTGGATTTTATGGCAAAGAACCTAATTATGATTCCACAGTAATTGTGGAAAACGGTATTAAATATTATATAGATTTTAAAAATGGTCAGAAGACAGGCTTTTTCTTGGATCAAAGATTTAATAGATTAGCTATTAGAAAATTAGCCCAAAATAAGAATGTTTTAGATGTATGTACATGTACTGGTTCTTTTGGCTTTAATGCTTATCTAGGTGGGGCTAAAAAAGTTACCAGTGTCGATATATCCAAAGATAGTTTAGAAGTAGCTAAGAAAAATGCTCTATTAAATGATTTTAAAGATATTGAATATGTATGCAGTGATGCCTTTGATTATTTGGATAGTATTAAAAAAGGAGAATATGATTTTATAATACTTGATCCACCAGCTTTTGCCAAAGCAAGGAACAATATTAATAATGCTAAAAAAGGATATTTAGAACTAAATCTAAAAGCAATAAAAAAACTAAATAGAGGAGGATACCTTGCTACTTGTTCATGTTCATCATATATGAATAGAGAATTATTTATAGAAATGCTTAAGGCAGCAGCTAGAGAAGCAAATGTAGATATTAGAATAATTGAAGAAAGAAGACAAGCACCGGATCATCCAGTTCTTATAAATGTACCTGAAACTTATTATTTAAAATTTTTTATTCTACAAATTCTATAGTAATTAATAAAAATATTGCAAATTATAAGATTGCAGTATAAAATTATTATAGAAGGAGGTCTAGAATGAAGAAGTATATTCTCGAATGCATTGGAACCATGGTATTAGTACTATTCGGTTGTGGAACTGCAGTTATCACAGGTGATGTTGTTGCAACCAGTCTTGCATTTGGCCTTGCAATAGTAGCAATGGCTTATGCGATTGGGCCTGTGTCTGGGTGCCACGTTAATCCTGCTGTTTCCTTATCAATGCTTATTACTGGGAAAATCTCAACAAAGGATTTCGTTGGGTATATAATTTCTCAGGTTATTGGCGGCATTATTGGCGCAGTAATCCTTTGTGCAATACTAAAAACTTCAAATCTTGGAATTGCAAATCTAGGAACTAATGGATTTGGTATTAATTCCGCTGTAGGTTTGACCTGGTTTGGTGCCATTCTTGTAGAGACACTATTAACATTTGTATTTATTTATACTATTCTAGGTGTAACTAACGATGAGTCTAAAGGCAATGTTGCGGGCCTTGTAATCGGACTTACATTAGCTTTTGTTCACCTAATAGGAATTAAATTAACTGGTACTAGTGTTAACCCTGCAAGAAGTTTAGGTCCAGCTTTAATTGCTGGAGGAGAAGCGCTTAGCCAAGTATGGGTGTTTGTTGTGGCGCCACTTCTTGGTTCAGTACTCGCTTCGGTTGCTTACCAAATTTTTAATGATAAGCCTAAGACAGTAAGGAAAAAAGAACCTGAACATGTCGAAGAGGAACATAAAAAAGTGGTAACAGTTAAAAAGAAACCTAAGAAGACTTAGGACCTTTTATAGCAAGACAAAATCTTGCTTTTTTTCTTTATAATAATTATTTTAGTTGTATAATAATTATATAGGAGGATGACATGGAAATAAAAATTGATAAGAGAGCTAAAGAAGTGGTATATACATTCGATAAAATACCATCTCAAGATAGCGATTTAAATAATATTGAAGAATATTTAAAAGAACCAACTTTTGCCCCTGCATTTTTTATTCTTACGATGTGTGGTTATGAGACAAATAAAGAATTTTGCTTTAAAGTGTTGGATATATTAAATGGGCCACGCGATGTTAGCAATTACGATAGGAGTTTCTATTCGGATAGATTTATGGATGGAAAGTATTATAAACCATATTCGTATTTTGAAGGAGCAACACCAGAAAATAATTATAAACCAAACATTCCTTATGTAGTTCATATATATGAAGACCCAAATGGCACTACAGAAGAGGGATATAAGAACTTTTTACTTGAGAGTTCTGGTGCAGATACAAAAAGAAAAGTTACTGTTAGACTTAAACCATCAATTGAGTCATGGTTTTTAACAGATGAAATGCTTATGGCAGATATAAGAATACCAAAGAAAGATAATGATTGGGCGTAAAGAAAAGGAGATTATTAATATGAATGAAGAAAAATTAAATTTAATGAAAACAAAGCCAGGATTTATAGCAGCACTTGACCAAAGTGGAGGATCAAGTGGTAAAACTTTAAAATTATATGGAATCGATGAAAGTGCTTACTCTAGTGAAGATGAGATGTTTGATTTAATACATGAAATGAGAACTAGAGTTATGAAATCTAGTGCATTTACAAGTGATAAAATCGTTGGCGTAATTCTATTTGAACAAACTATGAATAGAAAGATAGATGATAAACTTACAAGCGATTATCTATGGGATAAAGGAATTATTTCATTCTTGAAGATAGATAAAGGACTAGAAGAGTTAAAAGATGGTTGCCAAATGATGAAACCAATACCTAATCTAGATAAAACTTTGGAAGAAGCAAAAGAAAAAGGTATTTTTGGTACTAAGATGAGAAGTGTAATTAAAGAAGCAAATATCGAAGGAATAAGAAATGTAGTTAAACAACAATTTGAAATAGCTAAGAAAATTTGTAGTTATGGACTAGTACCAATAATCGAACCAGAAGTAGATATACATGCTCCAGACAAACTTCAATGTGAAGAGATGCTATATTCAGAAGTATCTAGAGAGTTATATGAAATGCCAGAAGATGCTAGAGTAATGTTTAAATTTACTTTACCTGTATATGATGATTTCTATTCTGACCTTTATGAAAATGATAAAGTGGTTAGAATTGTTGCTTTAAGCGGTGGATATCCACTTCATGAGGCATGTGAAAAACTTTCTCATAATAAAGGAGTTATAGCATCATTCTCAAGAGCACTTCTTGAAGGATTAAATGTTAACGATACCGATGCTGAATTTGATGAGAAGTTATCAAAAACAATTGATGAAATATATAAAGCAAGTGTATAATATCTAATAAAACACGGATTATCAGGGGGATGTTTTATGGATAATTGTTATAAGAAATATTTGTTTTTATATATAAATGATAATCTTACACCAAGAGATAAATATTTTTTGGAACATCAGGATGACTTCATGAAAGAAGTTATGAGAGTTACTAAAGATAGTAAGTTTTATGATAATATGTCTAATAGTTTAAAAAAAGATGGAGATTTTATATTAGAACTTATAGATTTATTTGAAGATGATTACGAATTTTTAAATAGAATTGGTGAAGAATGCTTTAAATTGAATGATTATGATTCTAGAAGTATTATGGAAATATGCGTAAAATTATCCGATATTTGTGAAAAAACACAAGAGGATTGCTTATTCGATTATTATTCTAGAGCTGAAGGATATTATCAAAGTATAAGGGAAGATATTAGACAGGAGATAATGTCTGAACCAAACTTAAAAGAAAGAAAAAAAATAGGTGAAGGTTTCATATATGTCGATATGACTTTTCATGATTCACCGGTTATTAAAGAATTCATTGCTAAAAAAATGGTTAGAGATATGTTATTTGATAATCCTATGTATAATTTTGAAGAACTTGTTCATTATAATTACAATAAATTAAGTAGTATAAAGGATAATGAAAAACAAATTATATTTAATCTCATAAGGGATAATGATCAGACGTTGAGTGATTATATGGAGATTCATCCAAGTTTGTTGGAAGAATCAATTGAAGAATTAAAATTTGTTGAAAGTAACTGGAATGATTATATAGATGAATTGAACACTTCTAAGATAGATCAAGCAATAACTGAAATGGAAAAATATATTGTTGATAATAATTGTTCTTATAATTTGATGGATTATTTTAAAAGTATTGTAATGATATCCAATAATAGTGCTAAAATAATGCCGTATTTGGAAAAGGATTTAAAAGAGAAAAAAATAAATCATGATGTTATAAATCTACAAGAAATGAAATTTATTAGACATATGAAAGATTATTTGGATAATCTATTTGAATTCGATGTTCCATATGAAAAAGAGGAAATTATAGAAAAAAATAATGAAGAACAGAAATATCCTTGTAAGATTATAAAATTGAAAGGAAGGAAATAATGAAATTTTTTAAATGTAATAAATGTGGCCATGTAATGATCAGTGTCAATGAAAAATGTGAAGGTGTTACATGTTGTGGAGATGACATAAAAATACTTAAAGCAGGAGAAGTTGATGCTGCAGTAGAGAAGCATGTTCCAAGTTGTACTTTAACGGGAACTAATGTTGAAGTGGTTGTTGGTGAAGTAATTCATCCAATGGAAGAAGATCATTATATCGAATTTATTTGCTATGGATATGAAGGCGGATTCGAAATTAAAAAATTGAATCCTGGAGATGAACCTAAAGCAACTTTTGCTTATAAAGGAAAAGGAACAATATATGAATATTGCAATAAGCATGGTCTTTGGAAAAAGGATATAGAATAAGAAAGGATTTTTTATGGAAGGAAATAATAATATTCACCATAAGAATACTGATGCTAGAAAGAACAATAAAGTAGCTATAGTAATAGTTATTATAGTGATTGTGTTATCGATTTTACCTATAATTATATTTGGTGTCTTTATGCTATTTGGAATGGTACTTTTTAGCAGTATGCCAAATATAGAACCACATTTTGATCCTCATATTGAAATACATGGCGATGATGATTGGGGGTTACCTCACTATCAAGATGATTTCGATGAAGATGATGAAGATGATGAAGATGATGGAGATTATGATGAAGATATAGTTGATATTGCTGTTCAAGAAAAACTATATAGATTTATACAAACTGTTACTGATCATAGAAATACTAATTATATGTATAAAATAGCTACAGATATACTTGATGGAAAAAATGGATTAACTAGCGAAGAAAAAATCAAAATTGCTATTGCAGAATCAGATAAGATATTTTTGAATGAATTTAATACTCCAGATAAATATAAGAGTACTGAAGAATATACTCTTTCAGAAGAAATATCTTTTTCAAAATTCGAAAATAAATATAAAGAATTATTTATTGAGGAGCCAATTTATAGTGAAAGAAGTATCAAGCAAATATTTAATAGTTGTATAATACTAGTACATTATGATACCGAATTAGAAGCTATGTTTTTTGGTTTAGAGAGGAATACTCATAAATGTGGAGGATCATTTAGTGGAGGTTATTCTGTAACTATCGATAAGTATGTTAAATCTTATGATGGATATAAGGTGTATACTTCAGTATCGTTTATTTCATCGGAAGGAATCGATGAGAAACCATCCGTTATTTGGACGTTCGATGATGAATATAACTTTATAAAAACCGAAATAGATGAGTAATATAAAAACTTAAGTAATACTTAAGTCTTTTTTTGTTAAATAGCGTAATGCTAGAACATAAATTCGATAGATTGCTTTGACATTTTATAATTTGTGTGTTATAATGTCTACATTGATGGCGCATTATTCTAGTCAATACATTATTACGAAGACGAGGGTAAAATATCGTTAAAGAGCATATATGTAAGCGTCTGGTGTTTGCTTTATATGCCCAATTTAGGGTGAATGCTGGATGTGATGAATGTATGGGCGATCGTAACGGCATACGGCAACCGTTCCATACTATTCGCAAATTTAACCTATCTTTCAGACTAAAGTTTGGGATAGAGTAGCTTGGTTTGAGTGATGTTAGGGAATAGAGACAACGACTAAGAGGGTGTACATTTTCTTAGCCGAATCGCTACTTGAAACTAACCTTGCAAAAGAACATAAGTAATAAGTTTCGTGTTGCTTGAGGAAATCTTCTAGAATGTCTATTACAGTAGGATTGCAGTGCGTACTAAGTGGTAATCAAGTCGTAGAAGAGGTGACTCTCTATCCAATCTTTTAATGGGGAACCGCAAAGTGGTAACGCTTTGTAAGATTGGGGGAAATCCAACTTGACCTAAGACGCAAAGTTTACTATGGTAATGCCATTATTTTTTTTTATTTAAGGGGTAATTATGAAACAAAAAACATTTAAGGAGAAGTATTCAAAAAAAGTTAGTAAAAAACCAGTAAAAGATAAAAAACTTGTTGATACAAAATGGATAGCTATAATATCTACTGTAACTTTTATAATAACTCTTATTTTTTCTTTTATTGGCGAAACTATAATACCTAATGCCTATATTGTTATAAGCTTCTTCCTATTAATATTTTTTATTTTTTTAGGAATAATATTTGATATTATAGGAGTAAGTATAACAGTAGCAGATATTAAAACCTTCAATAGTATGGCTTCAAAGAAAGTAAAGGGGGCAAGCCTAGCTGTTAAGTTTATTAGAAACGCTAATAAAGCCTCAAGTTTTTTTAATGATGTTATTGGTGATATTTGTGGTATAGTAAGTGGATCAACTGGAATAACAATAGCCATTATAATAAGTGAAAGGTTAGGAATAAATCTGCTTATTATTACGCTTCTTATGACATCTATTATTTCTACTATAACAATAGGAGGAAAGGCAATTGGTAAGACAATAGCAATAAATAAAAGTGATAAAATACTTTATTCGTTTGTCAAAATATTATCTATATTTTATAAAGAGTGACGTAGTCACTTTTTTTTCTTATAAATTGCATTAGATAGTAAAATATGTTATATTGTTATTGATATGATAATGGGAGGTCAGTTATGAAAAAAGTATTTAAAATTGTTATAGGTGTAGTAATTACTATGTATCTTGTTTTGGTAGTATTAATTACAGGATTTTTATTAAATAGAAACGATTATGGAGTTTCAATGTTTTTAGGAAAATATCTAGTATTTGTTGAAGATTCATTAGAGCCAACGTTTAAACAACATTCTTTAGTAATGATAAATCCAACAAAATATGATGAAATTGAAGTAGGAGAGAATATTTTCTTTTATGATGCATATTCTAATGCTAAAAGTATAAAATATACTGAGGTTACAAAAAAGGAAATAATAAATGAAAAAGAAGCTACTTATACATTAAAGAATAATAATGCAGTTTCTAGCCAATATGTTCTTGGGAATGAAAAATCTACAGTAGTGTTAGATGGTATTGGACAAGTTTTATATATAGTACAATCTAGATGGGGATTCCTATTCTTGGTTGTATTCCCTCTATTTTTAGCATTTATCTACGAAATCTATTCTATATATAAAGAAGTAAAAGCTAAATAATGAAGAAACGATTGATGGTTTTAATACCACTTTTTTTCTTATTGGTGCTTGTATTAATTAGAACAACTTTCGCTTTGTTTGAAACTAATAGGATTAACACTAGCATGCTTGATATAGCAAAATGGCAAGTTAAAATTAATAGTGATACAATCGATGGTAGTTCCGATACGTTTACGGTAAACAATTTTGTTTGGAATACAAGTTCTAAAGTAAAAAGTGGTAAAGCTGCTCCTGGACTAAGCGGCTATTTTGAAATAGAAATAGATCCTAATGATACAGAGACAGCAGTTAGATATGATTTAACATTCGATTTTAGCAATTTGAATAGCAATCAGTTTGAGATAACTAATATTAGTGAAGTAGATGGAAAGACTATATATAGAACGGATGAATACACTTATTCAAATGTATTTACACTAAGTGATATTGCAAATGGTGAAACTAATACGATTAGGGTAAATATAGCTTGGAGTAATAATGAAGATAATAATCAATTAGATTCTGATTTAGTAAAAAATAAAGAAGAATTAACGATACCAGTAACTGTCGATATAACACAATATTTTGATGGAGACACGATAGAAGAGTATACACCTTAGGAGTTACTATGAAATATAAGATATTTAATATACTAAAAAAAATCTTTAGTATTGTTTTGACAACCATTACCTCTTTGTTTATTATTCTTGCTGTTTATAATTTTATATCGGTGAAAGTTTTAAAGAATGATTATTCAAATGTTTTTGGATATACTCTATTTGAAGTAATCAGTGGAAGTATGAGTCCCAAAATAAAAAAGTGGGATGTTATTTTAGTTGAACTGAATAGTGATTATAAAAAAGGGGATATTGTAACCTATAAAAGTAAAGATGGAGCCTATATCACTCATAGAATAATCGAAATAAATGGGGATACTTATATTACTAAAGGAGATAGCAATAATACGATCGATTCACCCATTTCGAAAAAGATGATTATTGGTAAGGAAGTAAAAGTAATTGGGAATCTAGCTATATGGATAAAAGTGTTTACAACTCCTAAAGTAATAATATCGATACTTACTACAGTAATTATAATTGCATATACGATTAATGTGATAGAAACAGAAGCTAAAGAAAAGGAAAAGAATAATAGAAATACTGATAATAATAAAAAAGAAAAAAATGTTGAGAAAGCGAGGGTGCTTGAGATGGTAATGAGTAACAATAAATTAAAAATAGAAATAGTACTACTATTAACTCTTTTGCTTCTTTTGCTATTCTTGGTACCTTATACACTTTCTAGATTTAAGTCCGAAGCAAGATCGGATGTATCTATTGACTATGCCTTTTTTATAGTCAATGATGATTATAATCATAAAAATATTACTCTTACAGATATGCAACCAGGAGATACATATGACTATGTGTTTACAGTGTCAAATAATGATGGGGAAGATAGAACGGAAGTAACAACATCTTATTATATTGATTTAAGAGCAACAACCAATCTTCCATATACATATAGTTTGTTTTTGATAGAAGGAAATAATGAAACTAATATTGTTACTTCAACGGATACAATTCAAGACGATGATGGAATGTATTTTAAACAAATGCTTACGTCAAGTAGAGAATTTGGATTTGATGCTGATGAAGTAGATACTTACAGGTTGGTTGTAAACTTCTCAACTGATTATAAATCCTATGAGTATCAAGGAATTGCTGAAAATATAGAAATAAATGTTCATGCTAAGCAAGTGCTAGATACTGACAATTAAATTGACAAGTATACGAAAATATTTGCAAAAACTATTGAAAAGCAAAATGTCAACTGCTATACTCTAATTACAAAGTATAAATTATTGCAAATTTATACAAAAAAAATATGGAGGATAGAAGGAAATGGAAAAGTATAAGAAAAAAAATAGAAAAAGAAGAATATTTATACTAGCGTTAGCATTATTATTTACTGCTGCTTTATTTACTACATCAACTTATGCATGGTTTACAGCAAATAAAACTGTTAAAGTTGAATCAATTTCAGTAAATATTGCTGCACAAAATGGTATTCAAATATCAGCTGATGGAACTAACTGGAAATCAATAGTTCAAGTATCAGATTTATTAGGAGCTAAAACAGGTCAATATGCTGGAGCAGTTAACCAATTACCAGAAACAATGGAACCAGTAAGTACTATTGGAGAAATCGATAGTAGTAGCAAAAAATTAAAAATGTTCTATGGTCAAGTAATAAATGATGAAGATACAGGTGCTAATAAACTTAAAGCATCACTTGAGACTGATACAGATGGTGAAACTGGAAAATATGTTGCATTCGATATTTTCCTAAAAGTTGATGACGATGAGAGCCTATATTTAACTGCAGCTTCTGGAGTTAAAGTAGCAAATAACGCTACAGATACTGGAATTAGAAATGCTTCAAGAGTTGCATTCTTAGTATTAGGACACACTGCTTCTTCTGAAACATTACCAACAATTCAAAGCATTGGTAATAATACTGGTGATAGCCCTGTATGTTATATATGGGAACCAAATAATGACTATCATGAAGATTCTGCTATTGGACATGCTCGTGATAATTATGGTGTTACTATTGTACAAGGTGGAGGTCAAGATCCTATACCTTATTCAGGAGTAAAAAATGCTATAGCAGAAGCTGATGCAGTACCAATAATTGTTAGCCAACCAACATTATATACTACTAGAAATGCTGATTATTTTGATACAGTTACAGTTAATTATGCAACAGATACTGCATTTAATACTGATAATGATAACAAATTAGAAATATTCCCTCTTACAGAAGGTATTACAAAAGTAAGAGTCTATATGTGGGTTGAAGGACAAGATGTTGACTGTGAAAATAACGCTTCAGGCGGAAGCATTACATTCGACTTATCATTCACTACAGTAGGAAATTAATAACGGATTAAGAAGATATGGAAATATCTTCTTTTTTATTTTACTTAAATTGTATTCTTTTTTGAATTATGATATTCTTATATAGTAGTGGAGAATGAAATGAAAAGGAAAAATAATAATAAAAAGAAAAAAAGAAATATTTATATTTTGATTATTGTGTTTGCCGTAATAAGCATATTTCTTTTATCTACTACATATGGTAGATATATTTATCATGGAATTAGAAATTATTACTTAAATTCTAGGAATTTCTTTTTCAATAGCGATAAATTATCTGAGTTTGGATCATATTATCAGCTTGATAATTGGTCTGGAGTTGATCCAGTTAATGTTATTTTTCATATGGATAGCAAAAAGAATAATTTAGTTTCGTCTCCATTAAATATTACATATGACATATCATATACGTGTTCATCAAATGTAAATTGTACAGCAACTAAAGATTCTGGATTGATAATGAATGGAAATAATACTGATTCATTTACTATTACTATGGATCCGAATGTTACCTTAAATGGTGGAGATTCTATTTGGCTTGAAGTAACAGCTAGTGCTACTAGCCCATATACGAAAACTTTAACTGGAAGATTTCAAATAAATGTAGGTGAATTTGGACTATCTTATGAAATAGTTGACACAGCAGGGAACCCATATCTAGATTTCAAAATTACTAATACGATTGATTATTATAAAGTGTATACTGCTTTTGGTGATTATAGTGTTGGAGACAAACTAGAAATTGGAGAATATTTAGCTTTAAGCGAAACTGACAAACTAAAATGTTCAGCAGCTCGTATTACATTATCTTTCGACCCGTCTTTATTTAGACTTGATATGACCAATGAGGCTTATATGAAAAATGTATCAACAACAAATTCGACGTTGAGTGATGGTTATGACTACCTTAACAGCGTTACCTTTGGAATCGATGCTTTAGACAGTTTATCGGTAAGATTCTATAAATTTAACACGAATAATAATTATACTTATCCGTATACTAATCCAACATCGGTTATTACTTTCAGCAGTCAGTAGGGAGTGATTATAATGAATGTACTAGAAGAATATATAAAATTTGAAAAAAACAATATTACTTCCTTTGTAAGAGAGGTATTAACCGATGAGTTTTTTGATGAAGAAATATTTAATAAATATCTTGAATCATATGTAAACGTTAGATATTATGGATATTATGTCGATAATACAAAGGAATTAAAAGACTTTATATGCATCGAATTAAACAAGATTACATCTAAATTAATTGATGGTGAAAGCGAAGAAGGCTTGAACAAAATTAATGCAATAGCGCAAGTATTCAACTTGATTATGGTATATGATGGCGTCCTTGAAGAAAATGAAAAAAAATACATAAGCGATATATGCAACTATAGAATAAAATTATTTGGTAGTTGCGATATGTTATTTAAGGAAAATATTAACAAGATGATCTTGCAAACTAAAAAGAAAAGAAAAGATTATTTTAATTTCTTTAAATCAGATAATTTCTATATAAATAGAAAAGAAACATCAAATGAACATGTCTTTAAAGTAGTAATGAAATATAAACTAGATTTTCCTAAATTATACAGTAGGTATGCAATTGACAGAGTCTTTTACAATGGAACGATAAATGAAGATAGATTACCTGTTCTATATTACCTAGTTGGTAATATAATAATGAAGGATATAAATAAGTGCATATACAATAATCAATATTTGATTGATTTTGCCACAAGTTTATTTGAAAATAAAGAAAAGATGGAATCAATTATGAAGGTTACAGAAAGTGAAGCTTTTAAAAACCAAACGGTATTAATGATTAACTATCTTGATTTTGCTAAATATGGTAATATCATCAAAGATATGATTAAAGAGGGATATAAGTTTGCTCTAGTATTGGAAGATGAAGATATATCAAATGATGCATTGATATTTGAATTATTTGAATATATTCTTGTGCCTAATGGTTCTTCTTATTGTAATAGAAAGAGCGTTAATGATAAAATTATATATGAAATATGATAGGTAGGTGTATATATGGATACATTTTTTAGATTTTTATATGAATTTCTGTTTCAATTATTTGATGGTGTATTAGATATACTAACCGGTTTTATTAATGGCTTTGGAAAAATATTTAATATAATGGAATACATTAGGATTATAAATGATTATAAAGCAGATTTTTCTGGCCCAGAATGGTTATTTGTAGTTTTGGCAATAATAATCATCATAGTTTTATATGTAGGTGTTGGATTGCTTTTGTATTTCTTATTAAGAAAAATATTTAAATTTAGAAAAACTTTAGTTGAGCAAGAAAGTTTGCTTGAAGAGGTTGGAGAATTAAATAATAAAGTAGCAACACTTTTAAAAGAAAAAGAGGAAATACTTGCAATGAAAGTATCCAACTTAGGAATTAAACCTGGTGAATCGCCAGGCGTTATGAGTAGTGGAGAAGATGGCAGTGAACAGGAAGAAGATACTGGACCTACAGAAGCTCCTAGATTCTCTAAACTTGATGCAATAGATGAAGAATTTGCTAATTATAAGATACAAAATTATGGTAATAGTTTTAATTTGGAAGAGTTATGCGGTAACTTTAGAAATTTTGCTGCATCGGAATTGAAACTTTACTATAAACCTCAAATGATTAGACTATTTATAGCAGCTTTAGCATCTACTAAGCTAGTAATATTACAAGGTATTTCAGGAACAGGTAAAACTTCGCTTGCCTATGCCTGGGGTAAATTTTTGAAGCATGACTCATGTATTGCTTCAGTACAGCCATCATGGCGTGATAGAACAGAACTTTTTGGTTATTTCAATGAGTTTACGAAGAAATTTAATGAAACAGAAGTATTAAAAGAGTTGTATATGGCTGGCTATACAGATGATGTTTATACAGTAATTCTCGACGAGATGAACATTTCACGTGTTGAGTATTACTTTGCAGAAATGTTATCAATACTAGAGATGCCTAATCATGATGAGTGGGTAGTTGAACTTGTTTCTAGCTCATGGAAAAACGATCCAAAACATGTTATTGGTGGAAAGTTGAAAATACCTGAGAATGTATGGTATATCGGAACAATCAATAACGATGATTCAACATTCATGGTTACAGATAAAGTTTACGACCGTGCTATGCCTATAGATATCAATGAAAAAGGTGAAGTATTTACACCTGAAGAAATAGGCGCTCAGGATATCAATTTTAGTTATGTAAATAATTTATTTAAAGAGGCTATTGAGAAAAATCCAATATCTCAGGATACTTTAGATAAAGTAGAAAAAATGGATGACTACGTAATTCAACATTTCCGTATTGCTTTTGGTAACCGTATCGTTGCTCATATGAAAAAGTTTGTACCAGTATATGTTGAGTGTGGTGGAGATGAAGTAGAGGGTGTTGATTACTTCATTGCCAAGAAAATATTAAGAAAATTTGAACAGTTAAATATCTCTTATATTAGAGATGAAATAGATGGATTTGTTGACTTCCTAGATAATACATTTGGAAAAGATAGAATGAAAGAATGTAAAGAATACGTATTAAGACTTAAGAAATTAACATAATAGAGAAGAGGTGATTATATGGATGAGTTTGAAGATGTTCCCCTTGAGGAATTACCTTTGGATGAAGAAGATGATACTAATGTAGGAATGCTACATGTAGTTGATTTATACAATGAACATGATAATCACGATATCGATAAATTTAATAAAAATATAATATCTACGATGTCTATTAAAACGGATTATGATAAGACGGAGTATTCTTTAGAATGGCTTACCATGATGGAGGATACGATAAGATATATTGATAATATCTTAAGAAATCCTAATAGATTTATTATCAATGAAGAGGATATTGTTAAAGTCGAACTAGCTAGAAGAATTACAGTTGATAGTATTAAGCATCTAGCTAGAAATACCAATTTAATTCAAGAGTTTGATAAGGACACCGGTGATATAAAACCATCGAAAATACTTAATATCAATAAAGAAGAAAGCTACGACACTTATGAGAATAGGTTTATTTATAGTTTGATTCAAAATATGAGAACCTATGTTAATTTTAAAAAGAAAGCTTTTGCTGAAATAAGGACTGCTAAAGATGATAGAATGTTATCCTATAAAGCTACTAGTAAAGTGGATAATGTTAAATATGAAATAGATGTTAAACTTAATAGTTCTTTAGATACCGATAGTTCAGATGAGGGTAGCTTAGATAAAGTGTTCGAAAGAATTACAAAATTAGAAAATAGGATAACCGATTTAACTAGTTCTGAAGTATATAAAACAATAAATAAGCTGCATATAACACTAGTTACATCTCCTATAAAGAAGACTAACGTAATTTTAAAGAATACTAACTTTCAGTATGCTCTAAAATTATGGAATTATATGCAATCTCATATGGATAGTGAAGTAAATAATGTTAAGAATACCGATGAAAAAACAATTGAAGGTAGAACCAAAGATTATACGAATGAATCTTTTTTACTAAACTATTTAATACTAGATTCATATAGTGGAAATAATGAAGTAAATAGTACTATTAAGAAAAAAGAAGTATCTAAAAAACTCATCAATAGTATGCTTCAAAAAATATTGGAGATGGATTCTTTAGATAAGAAAGAAATTCTTGATTTGATTGATAAATATTATACAGTTGTTAAATATAAAAGTGTTGTTAATGATAAAGAAATACATGACTGTTTTAAGAATGCAATAAATGATTATTTGACCAGATTCGATGGTTTTGAAGTTGAAAGTGAGGCAAAACAATAATATGAAAACATGCAAGAAGATAATAGAAGTATTATGTAAGATTGTTAAAGCCATATTGATTATAATTTTATTATTTGTTTTGAGTATTGTAGTAATACAAAGATTTACTAATAACAAAGCTAGTATAATGGGACTTGGTATATATACGATTATCTCAGAAAGTATGGTACCTAAATATGAAGTGGGAGATATGATACTTGCATTTAAGGTAGAAAAACAAGATTTAAAAGTTGGCGATGATGTTGTTTATCAAGGAAAAGAAAATGACTTTAAAGATAAAGTAGTAACTCATAGAATAATAAAAATGGATGATAAAATACATACCAAAGGTATAGCAAATACTGCCGAAGATCCACCAATAGATATGGATCAGATTTATGGTAAAGTTATTTGTAAACTTTCAATTTTAAGCATTTTTAGTAAACTAATGAATGACAAAATTTTGTTTTATATAATAATCTTTGTCCCATTTACAATATTGGTATTTCTTGAAATAAAAGATATTATAGAAAAGGATGAAAAAGAGGAATAATAAGGATTTGTTATGGAGGATAAACCTAAAAAGAAAAAAATAACATTTTTTATGGTTTTTAAGAGGGTGTTGAAACGAGTAAAAATTAGTAGCTTGATAATGCTAATTGTTACACTAGCTTCAACTTCTTTTGCTTGGTTTATCTATGCTACTAAAGTAAGCGCTGGAATAACAGCTCATATCGAGACTTGGGATGTAAGATTTCTTACTGAGGACAATCAAATATCGGAGACTATTAACATTGTAATATCTAACTTATATCCTGGAATGCCTGATTTTTCTGAAAGCATTACTGCGTATAATCAGGGAGAAAAACAAGCCTCAATATCATATCAAGTAACAAATGTTAAAATACTAGGGGTATCATATGATACCACATCTAATGCTACTATTATAAATAGACTTGCAACGGAGTTTCCTTTTCATATAACGTTTAACTTAGATAATCAAGTGTTATCTGCTTCAAATGGTACTAGTACTTTTACTGTAGGTTGTACTTGGCCATTTGATTCTGGAAATGATGTAGATGATACATATTGGGGTAAAAGATCGTATACATTCTCATCTAATAATCCCGATCAACCGAGTATTGAACTTACAGTTGTAATTTCTGCAATCCAAAATAATGATTAAAAAAAAAGAGACTATTATTTAGTCTCTTTAAGTTTGTATTACATTAATTGTTACATCTAACATTCCTTTTTGGTTATTAACTGTTGTATCGGTATCCTCAGCATTTGTCATTAGATCTAAATCATCATCCCATAAAACGAATACTCTTATATTTATTGTATCGCTTAAACTACCATATGCCACATAGTTTTCGATAGTTGGAGTAGAACCAAAATCAATTCTTTCACCACCATCGATCATATATCCTTTTGCAACCAATTCTGAAACTGGACTGTTTGGATTTGGATTAACCGTAATCGTATATTTAAACGATACATCAACATCGGAGCAATCTAGGACGATATCGAAATAACCTTCGCTGTTTGGTGCAATTACGTCAGCAGCAATATCGGTGCTACCTGGAAAGATTGGAGTAATTAAATTATTCGAAGTTGAACCTAGTGTTATATCATCATCATTGACTACAACTTTCCATCGCGCTATTGAAGTAGAGGTGGTGTTAGTTGCTGTAGAAATATATTTTGCATATGTCTCATTTATCATACACAAAGATGTCAATAATGATAAAAAACATAAGACTATTAATAATAGTTTTTTCTTCATCAATACACCTACCTTTCCTTATAACTTAAGTATATCATTTAAATATATTTATACTTTCCATTTTATTGATAAAAGTGTAAAAATATGATAAAATTTTACATATATATAGAATATGAAAGTGAGATATTGATATGGCAAATGAAGTACTTGTAAAAGCTAATAAAATTAAACGTAGAAAAAAGACAACTAAAATAGCAAGAATTGTAAGTTTATGCATATTTGTTTTCTTAACAATCACTTTCATAATTCTTTCTTTAATTTATAAAGGCGGTAAATTTGTAATCACTCTTGACCCAAACTCAAAATTAGAAAATAGTTTAGTAATATATGATAATCATGAAGATAGAGAGGTAAAAAGAAGATTATATGCTGAAGAAATGCCTTTTATGGATAATATATCTGTAAAATGGTTGCCAAAGGATATAGATACTGAACAGGATGGCAGTCATAATGGTGAAAACTATATAGCATATACATTCTATGTTGAAAATAAAGGTAAAGAAACAATAAATTATTGGTACGAAGTAATAATTGATGATGTTATTAAAAGAGTAGATGAAGCAATTCGCATAATGATATTTGTCAATGGTGATAAAACTATCTATGCAAAATTGAATGAAGTTACTAAAGAACCTGAGGATGGTACTAAACCTTTCTATTCTAGTGATAATACGGATAAGTCTAAAGACTATACAGCAGTTTTAGCTCAAAGAGAAAAGATGAAGAGTGGAACTTCGGATAGAATCACTGTGGTTGTATGGCTTGAAGGAGATGATCCTGAATGCGTTAATGCAATAATAGGCGGAGAAATAAAAATGCATATGAATATCCGTGAGGAACATTTAAATCAAGATGAATTAAAAGATGAAGAAAAATCTGATATCAGTGAAGAGAAAAAAGATGATGAAGAAAACAAAGTAGAGGGTGAAAATAATGAATAAGAAAAGAATGACAAAAAGAAAACGTAAATTTATATTAATCTTATTGTTTTTTACGATTATTGTCTTATCTGGTTCATCATATGCATGGTTTACTGCAAATAGAATTGTTACGATAAGAACGATTAATGTGCATGTTGAAGCAAGTGGTGGTATCGAAATAAGTGCTGATGGTACTAAATGGAAAACTATATTGCTTCCAGAGGATATAATCTCTGTGCATGATACTACATATCCAACTAGTGTAAATCAATTGCCTAAAAATATGATACCTGTTTCTACTGGAAAAACTATCGATTCTTCAACAGGATTCTTGATGATGTATAGAGGTGTAACCGATAGTAATGAAGATGGTGAATATATATTAACAAGTGAAAGGTCGATAGAAACCGAATCTAATGGAGAGAACAGCAATGGACATTTTATTGCCTTCGATATGTTCCTTAAAGCATCTAATCCTTCTGATTTATATATGACAAAAGAATCTAAAGTAGATTACTTAAATGAAGATTCTAAAAAAGGAATAGCTGCAGCAACTAGAGTAGCTTTTGTAATTGAAGGAAATGTACCTACTAGTGCAGATGTATCTACTATTCAATCATTAAAAGGTGGTACTAGTGATAAGACTTATATTTGGGAACCAAATTATGATGTACATACTCTTTCAGGAATAAATAATGCTAGTAACGTCTATGGAATAAATACAACTCAAACAGGAGCAACTAGAATAAATTACGATGGAGTTATAAGTGAAATAAGTAAAACGAGTAATGTTTTAGTTGGAAATGCTAAGGCAGCTAACTTTCCAGGATTATTTAGAGCAGTAAATATTGATTACCCAACAGTAAAGGATTTTGAAAACAATGTTCAAGTATTCAGCATAGAAGGTGGGGTAACCAAAATAAGAGTTTATATGTGGATTGAAGGTCAGGATGTAGATTGTGAAAATGATGCATCATACGATGATATAACATTCGACTTGCAATTAACAGTTAATCCAAATTAATAATGAATAAAAAAATATAAAAGGAAAAGAGGTGTTCACAAATGAAAAAGCTAAAACTAAATAAGTTCAATTTTAGAAAAATAAGTGCTAAAAATGGTTTGCTTTTCTTTGGAACACTTTTTTTCTTTGTTTTAGTTTTAACTACTTTTTACAGAAGTTATGGTGAATTTGTTAGTAATGTTCAAAGACATGCTTCTGGTGTTGATGGAACAGTAGTATATATTAACGATGCAGAGAGTGATTATTATCATTATATGGGACTTAATTATACGTATTCAGATAATGGTGCACTCCCATCTAAAGAAAATAAAAATGTTTATAATAGTAATAATCTTGTTGAAATGACTATTACATATGACGGTGCTGATAATGTAAGTACTAATTTAGTGGGTAAAGTTTCAACAACAGAAAATCAGAATAAATATGTTTATTATAAAGTAATGCCAGTTAACAATAATGGTACTACTTCAAAAAGTGATGACTATGTATATCTAGAATTAATAGATAATCCATTTGCAAATAGACCAAGTGATTTAGGTTTTAATGGATGGGTAACAAATTATCGTGGAGTAAAAATATTATTGAATACAGAAAGATATATAAGATATGCTACTATTCCAGTAACATATACAGGAGATAAACCAAACTTAATTGAAATTACATTTAATGCTAAATGGATTACTTCAAATTTAGTACGCATGTCACAAGTTAATAGTTCCGGTGGGTATGGTTCTAATGCAAACTATTGGACTAATTCATTCCGTCAATTGAGTAGTGATGGATTCGTAAGTATTGGACAAGATAATGTCTATCCAGTTTACGAGGATATGTCTCCATATTATGAAGAAGTATACTATAATAGTGGTTCAGAAAATGGTGTTTATCCACCAGGATCATATGATAATCGTCTAAATGATATGAGTGGGCAGCCATGTCCATGGTATTGTCAGTTCTATCGTAGAGCTGAGAGTGAGTATCATCAAGGAACTAACTATTACGAATATAGAAATAGAACTATGCAATATCATAATCCAATAATAGATCATTACGATGGTGATCCAGGAGTACCTATCGGTTCAAATATAGCAGGCTACTATAAAGAATATCGTGCAAGTAACAGGGAAACCGTTAACAATATTTATACTTCTGATGGAAAATTTAACAGTAGTATTACTTGTAGATCTAGTGGAGGTTGTACATATTATGAATTACAGAATTATTACAAAGACGATAATACTGAAAATGTAGCAATAAGAAAAAGAGAATTATATTATAAAGTTACTAGAGATACCAATATTATAGTATTCGATAGAAATGTATCCAATGTTTGGTCAACTACGAAGCCAGTAACTATTACTGGTATATATAATGGAACAAAATATAATTACACTTTAACTATCTCAGGTACTAATATAACTACTTATACGGATACAAGAATAGAATATATTACCATATCATCTGGTACCAGTGCATCTAATTCGGAGGCTACTGTAAGTACCAATAGACGTTATATATATGGTAATTATCACAATTTAAAGATAGGAAGAGGAATTACTCATACAGGTACTAATACTAATGCCCGTGCTGTATTTGGAGCAGGTAGTTCTACAAGTAGCCAAGGAAGTTCAACTAGTCCAAAACGATTTAGATTAATTGTAGAAAGTGGATACTATGATTATATTTCTGCTTCGTTAGGTACATTATCAGCTTATAGTTCATCTAGACCTTCAATATATATTAATTCAGAAGTTATTGTAGGTAATGACTATGATAGAGTTGTTACAGCTAATAACGGTAATCTTGAAGTATATGAAAACTTAAATGGAACATTTGGTGGTAAGTATTATCAAGATTCAAATGGTGATTATCTATTTGATGTAACATTAAAGAGTGGTGCAATAGGAACAAGTGAAAACGAGTATTCAACCGGTGTTTATGTAGGCGGATATGGATACTCATATGAAGTACTTAGTGGATTATGTAAATTCACGATGGAAGGCGGTAATGTCTTTAATATCGTTGGTGGACCACTTGTAGATGATGACTATCAAAATAAAAATCCAATTAATATTTATGTAAAGGGCGGAACAATTGATACTATATTTGGAGGAGCAGGTAGATCTACTTCTTATGGTAATCGAATTGTTCAAGTAACAGGTGGCAAGGTCAATTACAGTGTATTTGGTGGATCCAATGGTAATATAACCAGTGGTAATAATGCAACTGGTGCTGAAGATGGTAAAATCAATGGAACCTCATATGTATATATAGGTGGTAAAGCAGTTATAGGTGATGAAACATTAGTTACTAATAATACTATCAATTCATATGAGTATGAAGCTGGAAGCGTATTTGGAAATGGAAATGGAAAAACTGGATACGATAAGATAGGTTCATGTGATAATTCAATAGTTATAATTGATGAAAACGCCCATATTTTAAGAAATGTTTATGGTGGTGGAAACTATGGTGCTACTGGAGCAAGTTCAAGTAGTAATACCACTACAACAAACATTAAAGTTATTAATGGAACTATAGATGGCTCTATATATGGTGGAGGAAACAACAATGGTTCAGGTTTGTCTAGTAAAACTTCTACTGTAACTATAGATGTATTAGATGGAACAATAAAAGGAAGCGTCTATGGAGGAAGTAAAGCTCTAGGAACTGTCTATGGAAGTACCAACATAAATGTTTTAGGCGGAACGATTACCAATAATGTTTATGGCGGTGGAGAAGGTGGATATACCGATAGTACTGATAAGGGAACTTTCGTAACAGGAACAGTAAATATAAAAATAGGTGATAATAGTGTAAGTACTACACCAACTATAGCTAAGGTCTATGGAGGTAGTGCATATGGTACAGTAAATGGTAGTTCAAATGGCACTTCTATATCTTTGTCAGGGACTACGGTTACTGTAAATAAAGGAAATATTACCAGCGTATTCGGCGGTGGAGAAGGAAACAATACCTTTACTCCATATGTATTAGGCAATATTACAGTTAATATAAATAATGGAACTATTACAAACGTATTTGGGGGAAATGATGCAGCAGGTACTCCTAATGGTACCATAACTGTAAATGTTAATAACGGAACAATTACCAATACCTATGGTGGTGGTAATTATGCAGCAATCAAGACAAGTACTGTCAACCTAAATGGTGGAACAAGTACCAATGTCTATGGTGGTGGTAACTATGCTAATGCTACTACTACAAATATATATCTTCAAGGAAGCAATACAACATCTGTCTATGGTGGTTCTAATCAAAGCGGTACTGTAACTACTTCAAATATTACAGCAACAAGTGGTTCTGCTACTACGATATATGGAGGTAATAACTTAGGTGGAACTACAACGACAGCAAATGTTTCATTTAATGGTGGAACGGCACCAACTATTTATGGTGGAGGTAATGAAGCTGTTACTGGAACAACTACCGTAACAATAGGTGGAGGAAATACAACTACTGTCTATGGTGGTGGTAATAAGGCATCCACTGGAACAACCAATGTTAATTTAAATGCATCTACCATAACAAATGTATATGGTGGAGGTAATGAAGCAGGTGTAACAAATAGTACTCATGTTACTCTAAATGGAAGTACGGTAACAAGTTTATTTGGTGGAAGTAATTCGAGTGGTGATGTAGAAAAATCTTATGTTATCTCAACTCGTGGTTCTGCTACGACTATATATGGAGGAAACAACCTAGGTGGAAAAACCAAGGAAAGCGATATAACCATTAATGGTGGAACAATAGGTACGGTTTATGGTGGAGGAAACGAAGCTACAACCGATACAACTTTAGTTAAACTTAATGGATCTACGATAACCAATGTCTATGGTGGAGGTAACAAAGCAGGAGTTACTAATTCCACAACAGTTAATCAAATAGGAAGTACAGTAACAAATCTATATGGAGGCTCAAACCAAAGCGGTGATGTTCCAGTTTCAAATATAACAACTACTGGTGGAACAACTACAACTATATATGGAGGAAATAATTCAGGAGGTTCTACCGATGTTACTAATATAACTGCCAATGGTGGTAATATAACCACCATCTATGGTGGAGGAAATGAAGCAGAAAGTACAACATCAAATATTAAAATTAAAAATTTAAGTTCTGCATGTTCAAATATTTATGGTGGAGGAAATAAAGCTTCTGTTACAACAACAAATGTTGATATTGAAAAAGGTGTAACAATCGGTACTATCTATGGTGGATCCAACCAATCAGGAACTGTTACAACTAGCAACATACATGTTTTGAACGTAACACCAGCTCCTAATATCACTGATATTTATGGAGGAAATAATGCTGGTGGAACAACGACTTCAGCAAATATTAATATCGAAAGCGGTTCTATAGTAAATGTTTATGGCGGTGGTAATAATGCAACTACTGGTAGTACGAATACAAGTATTACAAATGCAAGTGTTGTAGGACAAGTTTTCGGTGGAGGAAATAATGCTGGGGTAACAGGCGATGCAGTTTTATCTATTAATTCATCTACTATAAATGGTAATGTTTATGGTGGAGGAAACCTTGGTACAATCGGAAATGATACGACGGTAACAGTAAGTAATAGTACTCTAAGAAGTAATATATTCGCTGGTGGAAATGGAACAACAGCCACAGTAACTGGTGGAACAAACCTTACTGTTAAAACTCGTTCAAACATTACGGGAAATGTTTATGGTGGAGGAAACAATGCTGCTTCAGGAAGTACCAATACTACTATTCAAGATGCAACAGTTACAGGTCAAGTTTTTGGTGGTGGTAACAATGCAAGTGTTGCCGAAGATGCAAGTTTAAAAATATATAGATCTACAATAAATGGAAATGTTTATGGTGGAGGAAATCTTGGAACTATAGGTACAGACACTTATGTATTAGTCTCAGTAAGCAATTTAGGTAACAACTTATTTGCTGGTGGAAATGGAGCTACTGCTATTGTTCATGGTAATACAACACTTGATGTTGAAGGTAATACTACTGTAGCAAGAAACGTTTTCGGAGGAGGAAACGCAGCTGCTACCGGTACCAGTGAATCCAACAGTTCTACAAGTGTAGTAAATATAGCTGGATTAACTTGTGGAGGAAATGTTTATGGTGGAGCAAATACATCAGTCCTTTACGGAATAGCAAACGTTAATATAGGAAGTAATGTAGTTAGTAATAACGATTTAACTAGAGGAAATATTCATATATCAGGAACTGTATTTGGTGGAGGAGAAGCTAATGCTTCTGGTTCTGAAATATATGACTTTAACTTCATAAGTGTAACAACAGGAATCAATATAAACATCAATGGAAGTGGACATTCAACTTTCGATATTGATGGATCGATATTTGGAAGTGGTAATGCTTCTTCTACAAGTGGTTATAGTTATGTAACAATTAAAAATTATGGTAATGATAATAACGTAAAGAGAAATGTATCTATTCAAAGAGCCAATATAGTAACAATTGATAATTCAGCAATACTATTAACTGGAGCTACAGATAGAACTAACGAATATTCGGACGTATTATTCTCATTATCTAGATTAGATGAGATAAAACTTGTTAATAATTCATCATTATATTTAGAGAATTCTACAAATCTAGTTAAAAAGTTTACAAGTGGAATAATAAATAATGGAAACTTTACAAAAGCAAGTGTATCAATTAACAATACTAATGGTACTAGAACATCAAATGTAAATAATAAACTATATATATATGAAGGAAGAAATGTTAATATTGCACTTAATGAAAAAATAACTGCATATGGTGAAGTAACAGGAATGACTTACTTCGGAATGTTTACATACGATAGAGATAACAATATAATGGTTGGATATTTCAATCCTAACTATAATAATAGTAGTACGGTTCCAACTAATGATTTAACATTATTCGATAAAGGTAGTTACGTATTAGGAGCTCACTTTACTAACCACAATTATGAAGTAGATGGATTTTGGAGTGACTTTCCAAAGAAGGATGCTATTGATAAAGTAGAAGTTAAATATATAGTTCCAACCCCAGATGATGCAGACTATTATATGTGGGTAGTAGGTGAACAAGTAGCTTCTTTCGAAATTGATTTAGTTGCTTCTAAATATTCCACTTTAGGTACATATGAGTTACCACTTCTTAATTTTTCTGCAGCTAATACTTCTTTCTCAGTTTTAGGATTTAATTATAATGAATTGGAAGAAAACGTAAATTTAGTTGATAAGAGTCAAATACCTAAAGTAGCATCACCTAGAGAAAATGCCGATTACAATATGGCTTTAGTTATGAAATCAAGTGAAACTGGATGGATAACTAAAGGAGCTACAAATTTCTTCTCTTCTAGCGAATTGAGCAATGGAACAGTTACATATTTAAGTGAAAACTCCAGTACAGTTCCAACATTTTTATTCTATTTATATCATTCAAAAAATTTAAATACAGCTGGTTCTATGGGTAGTGTAACTATTTCTATGGTTGCTATAACTCCAATAGATGATCTAAATAGTTCGGTAAAGAGAATAAATATAGTGGCTAATATTTCTAGGACAATATATGATACCGATGATTATGAAGGAACATTTACAACAGGAAAGTCATACGAAATGTTTGCTCCTGGTATAGTAAATATTACTTCTAATAGTAGTTTTTCTGCTTATTATTCTTTATTCATTGAAAGTGAAAATAATGTTTATAGAACAGGTTATCATAGAGTTCTTACATCTTCATATAATCTACCGGTTAATACCAAGATTACTATGATAGATTTTGCTAGAGGAACAAGGCCAGAATATTATTATTATGTTGTATCACAAAGTGATTACAATGCTAAGCAAATTGAACTTCAAAATAATAATGAAGTAACTTATAATCTTTCTAACTTTATAAAGATGGGAAGTTCGAATTCTTCAAATACATACGATGATATTGCAAGTAATTCGATATATTATAAAACAGCCCAGCATTATACTGAAGAAGAGTTTATATTCATTGTAGATTTTAAAGAAGCAGGTATTACAACGGATGTATTAAACCAAAGTTTATTACTAGAAATTCGAAGTGATGATAATCAAATCATATATTCGGTAATCGATGCTGAACAGCAACAATTATTCTATAATTTATATGCTAATAAAGCTTCAGTTATCGATTTAACAGCAAATTTAAGTACCACAGACATATATGTTGGTCATGATGTACATTTATATGTATCAACTAACTTTATCGAACAATATGTAAATAATGAGAAGGTTGTTGACACTAACTTCCATGATTATAGAACTGGTATTAAATTAACGATAAAAGATATGGATGGTAATGTAGTAAATGGCCCAAGTATTATGGGATTATCGTATCGTCTAAATGGTACAGTCTATTATCCTCGATTCGATGGAACGGTAAGAATGAATGTTGCTGAACGTATTGCTAATGTATTCTCTAATATTACGATTAATACAGAAGGAAGCAATCTAGCATCAGGAAATTATAAATTCTTAATAGAATCATTCGGTTCACCAGATGGTATTTATTATGGATTAGTTCCTTCAGACAGCATAGAAATTCCATTTACTGTAAAAAATACTATCTATGGATTGAAGGTAGCAACGACCGATGATCAATTAATTGTTGATAAAACAACAGGAATAAATGAAGGTGGAACCAATGCCATATCATTCAACTTTAATTACTCATCAGGATTGTTAAATCCTAACATAAGAGTATCTTTATATAGAAGAAAATATGATGACGTTTATAGTAGTAACTATGAATTAGTTGATATTAAAGATTACATCTCAAATGATTATGGAAGCACTTCTATATCTAAAGTTTATACTATGTTCAGTAATCCTGAAGCAGTTATGTCGGATGTAATATATATGAAGAATAATTTGACAAGTGGAACGTATAGAATTGTATTTGCACTTTACGATAATGACACTTACATTGGAGATGTATGTAAATATATTATTATTAAATAAAAAATATGTTATAATTTTATAGTAGTGAGTAGGTGATAACATGGATGATGACTTAAAATTAGGTGAGATAAATGTTAATGAATTATCAAACGATGATTTAATTAAACAATTCAATGCTTTAGATGCTTTCTTAAAAGTTGTTAATGAAGAGATTAAAAAAACTGATGTAGGTGATACTGATGAATGAAAAGTTAGAAGCATATAAAGAATTATTGAATGTACTTCCAAGAACGAACGTAAAAAATTCTAAAGCATATCTTCAAAAAGCTACACTTATGAGAGATGAAGCAACCAGAGTAAAAAAACAATTATTAAGAGAAATAAATAAAAGATATAACAATATAATAATCCATGTTGATAATGATGAATTAAAAGTTCTAAGAGAGAATATAAAAGATTTAAAAGGAAAACTATATTTGATTGATAAATATAATTCTTCTTATGAAAAAAGTGAAATTAATAAGTATTTATACAATCTAAAAAAATACTACAAAAATGATATTGGTATAGTTAATAATAATATTAAAACAATAATAGATAAGTTTAATTTAGTAGGTGTAAAGTTATCTATTGAAGATTTCTTTTATGGGAAAGAAGTCAATGAATATATGTCGTTATTGCTTTCAGAAGATATAAATGTAAATTTATTGAAAGATAAATTTGATAATCTATATTGGAAAAATCCTGACTTATTACATCATATATATTTAAATTTTAGATATTTGTATTTCAAAAATAAAAAACAGTTTGATAAATATTATGAAAATAAAGCTAAAGAAGAAGGAATGGGAAATCCTGAATTATATTTAAAAAACTATCAAGATAAGTTATGGCATTATATTCTTTTAAAAGAAAGTGATCTTAAAATTATTCAAGATGGATTCTTAAATGGAGACTTGGATATCAAAGAGTATGATTATGAAAAAATTAGTAAATTAGAAAATGACTTATTTGCTGTAGAAATGAATGAAAATGAAAAGTTCGATGCAATAAGCAAATTATCTTGTACATTATATGAATATAAAAACTATCTTAGATATAAAGATATAATCGATGAAATGAAGAATATATATAATGATAAAAACAATAAGAATATTACTAAAAATATATATAAAGAGATATCTAAACATGAAGGAAAGATAATTTCTCTTCAAAAGAAAATGAAATTAGTAAAATTAATCGATAGTAAGCTTAATAGAGATAGTAATTTAACTAAATATTATAGTGGCATGATGTCTAGTTTAAGTGAATTAAAAAGATTGTATGATGAATATGATGAAGCAATATTTAAGGAAAAAGTAGTGAATGATTTGGATGATAAGTCAAGTATTTTAGATTTATTAAAGTTATGTATTTCTTATCCGATTAATCTAACCAAAATAATCAAAGCAAAGAACCCAGATATTACAGATGAAGAAGTTGAGACAGAAATAAAATATTTGCAAAGATTTGTTCTTTATCCTAATAATACGATTGTAAGTAATACATCAATAATTGATTCAAGGGATTTATCTTTACTAATTCTTGATAAGTATAGATTAATGAACTTAATTATAAGAGTAGATCAATTGGAAAATGTAAATTTAGATAACTTAATTACTTTAGTAAAAAAGATATTTACATGTTATGTAATTAATCGAAGTAATACTAACTATTCTGATTTGGTAAGTGCTACTGAGATGAAAAAGATTATTGATAAAGAAGGAATAGAATAGTATTAAAGGGTTAGTACAAACTAGCCCTTTTCTTATAATAATGGGGGAATTATATGAATATAGAAAGATTATTAGATAGTTTAGGAAAATCAAAATTTAGAGGTAGCTTTCATTTAAATAAAAAAATGAAAGAATATGTATTAATAAAAGGTATTGATAAAATAAAAAATGATGCTTATGATATAATTAATAAGAGGATAAAAGATAAAGAGCCAATAAACGATGGTAAACAAACTCCGATGAAACAAGTTCATCCTGTATTTATTGCACAGCATGCAACTGGTACTTGTTGTAGAGGCTGTATAGAAAGAATTCATAAGATATCTAAAGGTAATGAACTAAATGATAAAGAAATAGATTATATTGTATCTATAATAATGGCTTGGATAAATAGAGAAATGGAGAATTATAAATTATGAAAAGGATATATATTATTTCACTGATTCTTGTACTATTTTTTATCACTGGATGTGGAACTGTTAAACATCATAATATAGATAAAACTAATATTATAAGTGTTATGTGCAGTGAAGTAGATAGTTTATTAAAAGAGGGAAGTTATTTAATCGATGTTAGAGAAAAAGATGAATATGATGAATATCATTTAGATAATAGTATTAATATTCCTGTTGGTGACATATCCAATATAGGTAATTATATTAATGGTATAACGAAAGAATCTAAAATAATCGTATACTGTAAAAGTGGAAAAAGAAGTGCTGAAGCAGCTAGTAAATTAATAAATATCGGCTTTAATAATATATATAATCTAGGAGCAATTACCAATTGTACTAAGTAGAAAGGAGTTTTGAAATGGATAGAGAAATAGAATTTGTAGAAAGAAAAAATATAGTTGATTTTTTTGATGTAGGAGAAAAAAAATACTGTGTTATAAAAGATGATGATGGCGAAATGGGATTTGGAAGAGTTACAGATTTGGATGAAAAACATAGACTTATTACTGTAGTACCAGATAATGATTATCCTACAATAAAAGAAGAATATGACAAGTATGTAGAATTTATGAATATGGATGATGAATTAGGAGGAGATGAATAATGACAGATTTTGAAAAAACACCTTATATAAATGGTGAAACACCAGATGCAATATCTTATCATATGTGGTATAAATCTAGTGAAGAAAAGGAATATGCTAAAAAAGGACTTGAAATTAAAGTATTATCAGAAATTCTAAAAGCTGGGGGGTTAGATGGACATTCTAAAAAATTATCAAAATTAGCAGATAGTTATTTGATGTTATCAGATGCTGATTTTATATGTGCTAGTGCTGATATTAGAAAAAAATGTTCAAATCAGGTAAAGCATTTCAATGATTTCTTTGGAAAAATAAGAAATAATTATCACTTGCCAGATAATCCAGATATTGTTCTTTATGATCTTCTAAATAGAACTTTTGAAACTCAAGATTTTCCAGATGTGACGATTCATGTTGGCCCTGATGAAGACTTTGTACTTCCATATAGTCAAGCATTTTCTCCAGAGGAATGTAGAGTTATAGCAAATAATTATAAAAAAATGATGAAGCATAAACCACTTGATGTTATTCATTATGGTAATAGTGAAAAAAGAGAAACTAGTGATGAATGGGATGATGATTGGTCAATGGATGAGCCTGTTAGTGGAAGAAGAAGATAATAAAAAAAGTTCCAATTTTTGGAACTTTTTAAATGCCTAAAAGTATACTAGCTATGTTGAAATATATTATTAATGATAATGCATCGACAATTGTTGTAATAAATGGACTAGCCATTACTGCTGGATCGAATCCAAGTTTTCTAGCAAGTATTGGTAGTGTAGAACCAACTAGTTTTGCTACTAGAACGGTAAGAACCAAAGTTCCACAAACAACTGCAGCTATTTTAGTACCAACACCATCTATCAATATAAGTTTTCCAAAATTAGCTATAGCAAGTGTTAATCCACATAAAACAGCGACTCTAATTTCTTTCCATATTACAGATAAAGTATCTTTGTATTCGATTTCTTCTAGTGATAAACCTCTTATTATGGATACTGATGCTTGACTTCCTGCATTACCACCTGAGTCCATTAACATCGGAATAAAAGCTGTTAATATAACATAAGCTGATAGAGCATCTTCAAATTTAGTAATTATGCTTCCGGTAAATGTAGCACTTACCATTAGGAGAAGTAACCATGGGATTCTTTTCTTCCAAGTTTCAAATACTCCTGTCTTCATGTAAGGTTTATCCGATGGAGTAATAGCAGCCATCTTTTCCATATCTTCGGTTGTTTCTTCTTCCATAATATCTACGATATCATCGATGGTAATAACTCCAACTAATCTATTTTCTAAATCGACAACAGGCATGTTGCTATAATCATAATCCTTAAACATTATCGCAACATCCTCTTGGTCCATAAGAGTACTAACAGTATGTTCACATTCCTTCATGATATTTTCTATTTTACTTTTACCATCGCTGATTAATAAATCTTTAGCATTTACGATACCAAGTATCGCTCTTTCATTGTCGGTAACATAAAAAGTATCATATGTAACAGCATTATCTTTAGATTTTTTAATTCTTTCTATAGCTTCATCGACAGTTAAATCTTTTTTTAAATGTACAAAATCAGTAGCCATGATACTTCCAGCTGAATTATCTGGATACTTTAATAATCTATTAATTGTTATTCTTGTTTCTTTAGAAACACCACTCAATACTTTGGATACAATAGATGCTGGCATTTCATCGAATAGATCAGCAGCGTCATCGGTAAACATATCTTCGATGATATACGCTTGTTCTTCGCTAGTTAATGATGTTATAAGATGCTTTTGAACATCATCTTCCATATTTACAAATACATCTGATGCCATATCTTTTGGTAATAACCTAAAAGCTTGTACAAGCTTATCTTCTGGTAATTCTTGAATGAGGTTAGCTATGTCATATTCGTTCATTACTTTAAGTACAGTTTTAGCTTCACTTAATTTTTTTTCTTTTAATAATTCTTCAAACTTTTCAATGTTCATATACCTTCCTCCTTTTTTCACTTCCTATTATAAAACAAATCTTTTTAAAGTAAAATGAATATTAAATTTTACTGGTAATTTTGCTAGTTTTGTGGTATAATAAGCAGTACTTTTAAAGGGGAAGTGTTAGTATGGGAGCGTTTAGTGATAAAATATCAAGATTTATTGATGGTTTGAATGGTAAATCATTCTCTGAAAAGTATGATGATGTAATTAATCTTATCGATTCTGTAATAGATGGTGATTATGATTTTTATCTTAGTAGTTTTGAGGAATATACGCCTGATGAAGATGAATACTTGCTAAAAGATTTAAATTTCGATTCATATACAAAAAAATGCATCTATAGATTTATTTTGGAATTTCAAAAATACTTTCCTAATATTATATCTAATGAGGAAATAATTAATCGTATATCAAATAATTTATCATCAAGCATAATATTTGATGATCTTTCAAATGAAGTTGAAGATGAACGTGACTCAATAACTGGATATTATAATCCTAATACAAAAAAAATCTTTATACATAATAATCTAACCAGTTCTTTAACTGATTCCGTATTATTTCATGAATTTTTACATTGTATCACCATAAAAGACACATCGGATCCCGATTTAGAAAGTGAATTTTTAACTGAGGCAGTATCTTTGTTACAAGATAGATTTGAAAGAGAAAAGTATCATTCTAAAGATAGATGCAATAATTATATAACTTGCTATATGAAACAACTAGAAATAGTTTGTGGTGATGATCTATTTAAAGAATATATTAGAAACTATAGAGATATTACTAATTGTTTTAATGATTATCCAGTAAAAGAATATTCTAATAAAGAAATACTTCACAATTATGTATTACTATTTAATAGTATAAATAAGATAATTAAAAATGGTGGCAACGAGTACTTACTTAAATATTCCAATGCTATATATGAATTTAATGTAGCACTTTTCCTATATTATTATCTATTAAGTAATGAACTAACTACCTATGAAAAATTAAGTAGAATTGATTCTTTAGTAAATATTCAAAAGAATCCTGATATCGATCTATTTAGATGCATGATAAATGAATTTGGAAAAGATGATAAGATACTAAAAGAGTTCCCTAACTTAAAATATATAAAAGATAGAGAAAAAGTTGGGAAAATAGATGTTTTATTACAAGATAAAATAGATAGTTATGAAGTATCTAAAAAATGTGGATTTACAAAGATTCAAAATTATAAAGATAATCACATGTTTGTTGAAAAAAATATTTTCTTCTCATATCCAAGCAGTTATTATAATGAATATCTTAAGGAAGAAAACTATTATAAAGTAATGTATAAATTAGAAAAAGATATGAATATAAAATTAAATTCTTATGATTTGGATGAAGTATATAGAGAGTATCAGAACACCTCATTATCTTTAATCGAAGAAATGAGAGAAGGGTATGATTATACAAATGAAAAGTTAGCTAATTATAGAAAAAGAAATGCTTCTAAACATGATTTCTTGTTCAAAGCAAAATTACCAGATACTGATATATTTATTGAAAATGATGAAGAATTAAAAATATATATAAAAAGGGATATTATGTCACTTTTCGATTCTAATAAATATAATGAAGAGACACTTAAATTGTTTATAAATCTAATTAAAGATGGAGTAGATAATATTTTTACATCAGAAGATAGTAATAAAATAATAACAGAGAAAGATAATATGATTTATATATATGAATATAAGCCAACTAAGAAATGTTATGACTATACGTATTATGAATCGTTGGATACTCAACAAAGAAAAGCAAATAGTTTAAAAAAGAAAAAATAGTAATATTTTTTCTTTTTTTGTATAATTATTTTAGGTGAAAAGTTATGAAATATAAGAAAATTTTAATAGTATTCATTATGATTATGGTAATACTTATTTTTAATGGATGTGAAAATAAAAAAGGTAAAGAAGGAACAAGTGTGGAAGAGATAGTTGAAGAAAAAATAAATAATATGACCCTAGATGAAAAGATAGGTCAAATGCTTGTAATATTTTATCGAAAAGGAGAATATGACGATGTATTGGATAGCAGTTTAAAAACGGTTCATCCAGGTGGATTTATTCTATTTAAAGAGAATATTACTAGCTATGATAAAACTGTAGAATTGATTAAGAAAATAAAAGCTTCTAATGATATACCGATGTTTATTTCGGTAGATCAGGAAGGGGGAAAAGTTCAAAGAATAATCGAACTCGAAGACAAAGAAATAACAAGAATCCCAGCTATGTACTATGTCGGAGATATGAATGATTTAAAACTAACTAATGATGTAGGTAAAGTAATAGGTGAGGAATTACGAGTATTTGGTATCAATATGGATTTTGCACCAGTAATGGATATTTATGAAAATAAAGATAATACAGTAATCGGTAAAAGGAGTTTTGGAACAGATTATAAGAGAGTAAGTGAACAAGCGTTAGCTCTTGGAAATGGTTTGAAGGAAACTGGAATTATACCGGTCTACAAACATTTTCCTGGTCATGGTAATACAAGTGTTGATTCCCATTATGATTTACCTATTGTAACAAAAACAAAAGAAGAATTATTAAGTGATGATATACTACCATTTAAGGATGCAATAAAAAATGGTGAAGATATAATTATGATTGGCCATTTGGCGGTCCCTAATATAACTGGTGATAACACTCCGGCATCTTTATCGAGAGAGATAATTACTGATCTATTGAAAAAAGAATTAGGATTTAAAGGATTGGTTGTTACCGATGCTTTAAATATGGGAGCATTATCAAACAATTATACATATGAGGAAATATATGTTAAAGCAATCAATGCAGGAGTAGACATTTTACTTATGCCACCTAGTAGTAAAGAAGCTCTTAAAATAATAAGAGAAAGCGTTAATAAAGGCTTGATTAATGAAGAGACAATAAACAATTCAGTAAAGAAAATTCTTACTCTTAAATATAGTAAAATAGATAAAGAATATGATAATTATTTAGATTCAAGTTATTTAAATAGTGTAAAGCATAAGAAAATAGTTGAAAAAGTATATATCCCAGAAGAATAATGTTTTATAATCACAATTAGGTGAGATTATGTTAGAAGAAGAAAATAAAAAAAAGAATAGTAAAACCATTTTAACTATAATTGGAATTATTATAACAGCGATTGCATTCTGCCTTGGTGGTTTAGTAATAGGTATGAATATTTCAAATAATAAAAGAGAGCAAGTAAAATGTAAGGAAGAAGAATCTACCGAGGAGGTAGAAATAATCGAAAAAAAGGATGATATATCCTATAAAGATAAAGTCGTATATGGAAACTATGGTGATATCTTTATACTTTATGCTATAGATAATGGTGATGTTTATTACAAAACAAGTGCATCAAGATTTGCTGGATTAAATGTGTGCCCAAGTGAAGAAGATTATTGTAAAACTAATCCTACATATAATAACGATATGAATAAAATTGAAGGTATAACCGATGTAAAAAGATTGAAATATGTTAGTGATTTAGGCGCTAGTGATGAAAGATTTATTGTCTATGCTATAACAGAAAATGGTGATGTATATACAATATCAGGTTCTAAAGTTACAAAAACAAATCTAGAGAACATAGAAGATTTAACATATGTTTCCAATATTAATAGTTACTATGAGTTTAGTACAAAGGATGGAAAAACAATTAAAGAGCAGGTTAATGGCTCATCAACAATTGATACACAATAAAAGGTAGAAGATTTCTTCTACCTTTTTATTATCAAGTTATTATCTTTAACATCAATTAATACTTTGCTATTAAACTTTACATCTTCATTAATTATTGCCTTGGCTATTAATGTTTCTAAGTTTCTAGCAACATATCTTTTAACTGGTCTAGCACCATACTTTTCATCATATGAATTATTTAGTATATAATCTTTTGCTTCCTTAGTAAGTTCAATATCCAATTTTTTATCGCTCAATCTAATATTAATATCGCTGATAATCTTATCAAGAATTTTATAAACAACATCTTTATCGAGTGATTTAAACATGATAATTTCATCTATTCTATTAAGGAATTCTGGCTTGAATGTACTTCTTAACTCATTCATAACAAGTTTATCTTTATCTTTTACATCCTCTAGAATATATTCACTACCTAAGTTAGATGTCATAATTATAATTGTATTTTTGAAGTCAACTGTTCTTCCTTGTGAATCGGTTATTCTACCATCATCAAGAATTTGAAGAAGAATATTAAATACATCTTTATGAGCTTTTTCTATTTCATCGAATAGAACAATACTATAAGGATTTCTTCTAACTGCTTCGGTTAGTTGCCCACCTTCATCATAACCAACATATCCTGGAGGAGAACCAATAAGCCTTGATACTGAGAAACTTTCCATATATTCACTCATATCGATTCTTACCATATGACGTTCATCATCGAATAATTCTTCAGCAAGAGTCTTAGCTACTTCGGTTTTACCAACTCCTGTAGGACCTAAGAATATGAATGAACCGATTGGTCTATTAGGATCTTTTATACCACTTCTTGCTCTTATTATGGCATCACTAACTAGTTTTAGAGCATCATCTTGACCAATAACACGTTTCTTCATGTTTTCTTCTAGATTAAGAAGTTTAGTCTTTTCTTCACCAACTAGTTTACTAACAGGAATATTTGTCCATTTTGAAATAATCTTAGCAATGCTTTCTTCATCGATTGTATCGCTTAATATTTCATTTTTATTTTGTTCATTTAATTCCTGTAATTCTTTTTCAAGGGTAGGTATAGTACCATGTTTTAATCTAGCAGCCTTTTCTAAATCATAATTATCTTCAGCTCTTTCAAGTTCTCTTTTTCTAGATTCAATTTCTTCTTTTTTCTTATTGATCTTATTTGTTATTTCTTTTTCTTCTTCCCATGAATCTCTAAGTTTTTTTTCTTTTTCTTTTAGTTCAGAAAGTTTATTATCGATCTCTTGAATTCTATTCTTAGAGAAATCATCTTTCTCTTTTTTTAATGCTTCTCTTTCGACCTCTAATTGCATTATTTTTCTAGTAAGAGTATCGAGTTCAGTTGGAACACTTTCCATTTGTACCTTAACAGTTGCACATGCTTCATCAACTAAGTCGATTGCTTTATCTGGTAAGAATCTATTTGTAATATATCTATTAGATAGAGTAGCAGCTGCTACAAGTGCTTTATCCTTTATTGATACTCCATGATATACTTCGAATCTTTCTTTTAGGCCTCTTAATATAGTAATCGTATCAAGTACAGTAGGTTCTTTAACTAGTACCTGTTGAAATCTTCTTTCCAAAGCAGAATCTTTTTCTATATATTTTCTATATTCATTTAATGTAGTAGCGCCAATACAGTGTATTTCTCCTCTTGCAAGCATAGGTTTTAGCATATTGCTTATATCCATAGCTCCTTCAGCACCACTACCGACAATCATGTGAATTTCATCGATAAATAAGATTATTTCTCCTTCGGAATCTTTGATTTCTTTAAGAACTGCTTTTAATCTTTCCTCGAGTTCACCACGATATTTAGCTCCTGCTACCAAAGAACCGATATCTAACTCCCATATCGTCTTATCCTTAAGGCTATTTGGAACATCTTTTTTTACTATACGCTGCGCTAAACCTTCAACTATGGCAGTTTTACCAACACCGGCTTCACCGATTAATACCGGATTATTTTTTGTTTTTCTTGATAATATTCTTGTTAATGAACGAATTTCATCATCTCTACCAATTACTGGATCAATTTTATTATCCTTGACGGCTTTGACAATATCACGTCCATATTTCTCTAGAGGTTTCTCTAGATTTTCTTCATAAGGATTATTCATATTCATAATAATCATCCCTCCAATCTGATACTATTATAACATCAAATTAGCACTTGTCAATAGAGAGTGCTAATAATAGATAATTATGTAATTAATAATAAAATTTAATATGTTTGAAAATAGGGGATTAATAATAGAAAAGTTTAATAATAATAATATGAACATTTTTTTTAGACCTAAAATAATATTTAATAATAAAATACTGGATAAATATCAAACTAAAATAGTACTAGATAATTCTAAACATTTACTTGTAATCGCATCAGCAGGTAGTGGAAAAACATTTACAATAGCTGCCAAAATTAATTATCTAGTTAATGAATTAGGAATAAATCCTAATAAGATATTATGCATATCTTTTACTAATGAAAGTACAAATGATATGAGAAAAATCCTAGAAAAGAATAATTTAAATATTGATGTTAAAACCTTTCATAAACTAGCAATCAGTATATTGAATAATTATAGAATTTCATATCCTAGTTTATTACCATATATAATTAGTGAATATTTAGAAAATATAATATATTTTAATAAATTAGGTATTCTATATGATTTATATTTAAGGGAACAAAAAATAGATAAAGAATATCTATATAAAACTATAGAAATGTTTATTAATACTTTTAAATCATATGGATTAAATACAAATGATTTTCTATATATAATTAATAATTCATATTCATATGAAGATAGATTATTACTCGTTATAATATTCAATATCTATATATTATATGAAGACGAGTTATTATCACAAAATATGTTGGACTATAATGATTTGATTATAAAGGCTATAGATAAAGTAGATAGTTTATATTTCTTCAAGTATAAATATATTATTATTGATGAATATCAAGATACATCATTGATAAGGTATAAATTAATAAAAAGATTAGTCAATAAATTTGAATTGAATCTTATGTGTGTTGGAGATGATTTTCAATCAATTTACAAGTTTAATGGCTGTGAAATAGAGTTATTTACCAATTTTAATAAATACTTTAATAATACTAAAATAATGAAATTAAAATATACATATAGAAATCCCAAAGATATAGTAAACATATCCAGTAGATTCATTATGAAAAATAGTTATCAAATAAAGAAAAGACTACTGAGCAATAAGTATATTAGTCAATCATTAAATATTGTATTTTATAAAAATATAAATAAAGCTTTTCTATCTATTATTAAAGATATAGATAACATTATGGTACTAGGAAGAAATAATAAAGATAGTGAACTAATTGATAAAGAATTGTTTTCATATGAAAATAAATCTATCAGATATCTTACTATACATAAGTCTAAGGGATTAGAAGAGGATAATGTAATAATTATTAATTTACTCGATAAGAATGACTCTATACCAAGTAATATAAAAGAAGAAAATATATTTAAATATATTAAGAAGAAAGATAAATATCCATATGAAGAAGAAAGAAGATTGTTTTATGTAGCATTAACTAGATGTAGAAAAAAAGTCTTTTTATTTACTAAAAAAGGAAATGAATCTATTTTTATTAAAGAACTTATTAAAGATTTTAGACTTAAGATAAATGTATTTAATTTTGAGTAAAAATATAATATAATAAATAATAGATAATAGAGGTGGATAGTGTGAAGTATATTATTCAGTACATTTTTGAACAAATCAATAAGATAGTAAACAAACTAGGTAAAGCTACTTGTTTAGTTTTAGTTGGTGTGTTTTTATTGTTTATTGGTTTTATGATTTATACATCTAGACCAAGAGTTATCTATAACGAACAGGGAGAAATTACTTCTTATGTTATGAGTGAAGATGAAGCTAAAAGCCTTATAGAATCTATTTTAAGTAATGTATTAAATATATATGAAAATCCAACCAAGTTGTTTAAAGTAAAAAGTGATAATGTAGAAGAACATGAGACAGAAGAAAAAGCAAAAGAAGAAAAAAAGGATATTGATCCAAATATTTATATATTGGATTACGATAGTATTATGCCAAAATATTTTACTAAAAATGGAATAATGGAATTTGAAGAGATGAAATTTTCAAATAAACCTTATTATAATAAAAACGAAGATGGTGATATTTTCTTCTCTACTAATGTTATTTTAGATAATAATAAATTTACAAATGTATCATATACAATAACTAAACTAATAATTGGTGAAACAGAAATATCATGTAACATAAATTTTAGTAAATTAAGGATTGATGAACTTGATGAAGTTAATTATGAGGTGTATACTAAAAAACTAGTACTTGTTAAAGAGGAAGAAGATGAAACCAATAAGGAAGATGAGAATAAGACATATTGGTTAGTAGAATCCTTTAATTATGCTAATAAAAAAATGATTGAAGTGTGAGGTGATATAGGTGAAAAGCGTTGATTATAAATGCTTAAGTTGTAATGCACCTTTAAAATATAATCCAGCTGGGAAGAACTGGAAATGTGAATACTGTGGTAGTATTTTTACCAAGGATGAACTAGCAGTAAACGAAGAAAAATTTGAAAAGGAAAAGGTAGAAAAGGAAAAAAATATAGAAAAAACTACAGAGGAGATAGAAGTAGATGAATATACTTGTCAAAACTGTGGAGCAATAATTGTAGCAGATAAGAATACTGCTGCAACTTTTTGTGTTTATTGTAGGAACACAGCTATCTTAAAAAGTAGATTGACGGATAAATTTGCTCCTAGTAAAGTAATACCTTTTGCTAAAACTAAAAAGGATGCCATAGAGGGATTTACAAACGTATGTAAAGGTAAAATATTCATGCCTAAAGAATTTGCTCTAGAAAGAAATATCAATGAGATAACTGGCGTTTATATACCATTTTGGCTTCATACAGTAGAATTAAATGTAGCTATGAAAGGAAAAGGAAATAGAATAACAACATGGACTACAGGAGATAAAAGATACACTAAAACTGATATTTATGAGGTAGAAAGAGAAGGAGATGTCTTCTTTGAAAATATTCCTTGTGATGGTTCAGCTAGATTTGATAATGCAATAATGAATTCTGTTGAGCCATTCGATTATAATGATTTGGTTGACTTCTCAGCAGGATATTTATCTGGATTCCTAGCTGAAAAGTACGATGTCGAAAAAGAAGAGGCTAAGAAAATTACATTGAAAAGAGCAGAGGCAACAGCCGATACTACAATTAGAAGCTCTATACCATATACCTCTTTTGTACCTGATCAAAAGGAATCTAGAATAAAGGAAGAAACTATGGATTACGTACTTCTTCCTGTGTGGATGGTTAATGTTAAATATAATGGTAAGATGTATCCATTTGCAATGAATGGTCAAACCGGAAAAATGATAGGTAATATACCTTATTCTAAAGGGAAAGCTTTTGTAGCTTTCGTAATAGTATTTGTTATAGTATTCATAATAACTATGATACTTACTTATTTATTTTCATAGGAGGTAGGGTATGAAGAAAAGATTATTATTTATATTTCTTATTTTCTTATTTATTCTTCCAATAGCAGTAAATGCTAGTACCAATACATTAGATAGAGATGATACTCTTAATGTATGGGATGAAATAGATAAGAATAAGTATAGACAAACTATATTAGATACTCCAAGAGTAGATGAAAAAGAAAAAATATATGACTTTGCTAATTTAATTAGCGATGAGGAAGAAAAAATATTATTTGATAAAATAGAGAACTATATCGAAAAATATAAGATGGATTTTGTTTTACTAACTATAGATAGAAATAATAAAATGAGTACCGAAAGATATGGAGAAGATTTCTTTATATTTAACTACTTCGGTTTTGAAGATAAAAAACGAAGTGGTTCTTTATTTATACTAGATATGCAAAATAGAAATTATCATTTAGTAACTAGTGGAAGTATGATTAAATATCTGGATGATGCTAGAATAGATGATATACTCGATAGTGTATTCGATGATATAAAAGGTCAAAATTATTTTACTGCCTTTGAGAGAGTTATTTCTAAACTAGATAATTATGGTACTAGTGTTCCTTCATCCAATACTGGAATTATTATTGATTCGAATGGTGTTCCACATAGAGCCAAAAGACCTAGTATATTGATATCAATTATTATGGGATTAATTATTGCATTTGCTTATGTAATGATTAATATATCTAAACATAAAGGAATTGTTTTAGCTACTGGTGCCGCTCAGTATTTGGATAGTAATAAGACGGATATATATAAGAAAAATGATAAAATGATTTCAACACATACCAGTGTTGTTACAATTCCTAAAGATCCACCTAGTAGTCATGGAAGTTCAGGAAGTCATCATATAGGTGGAAGTAGTTTCCATTCTGGTGGCGGTGGCCATTCATTTGGAGGAGGAGGTAGACATTTTTAATGAAAAAGAAAACTTCAATAAATATAATTAAAAGTTTGATTATTACACTTGTTGTTGGTTTTATATATTTTTATATAGCTTTACCACCAATAAATATGCATGCTATGGAATTCTATATATTTGCTATTATAGTTTATTCAGTATTTTTAGTATCTATTTCTATTTTTGAACTTGGTGCAATGTTTGATGGGAAAGTAATATCTAGCAAAGTTAAACCATCAAAAATATATAAATATTCTGCTGCAGCAATACCAATAATAATAGTTTTAATAATAATTATTAACTTTGCTTTAAGTCCAATTTTTAATTCAAAAAGTTATGCTAATAGAATTAAAGTAGGAACAGGTAAGGATTTTTCAACAGAAGTAAAAGAAGTAGACTTTTCTAAAGTTCCATTATTAGATAGAGATTCAACTTCTATCATAGGAGATAGAGTAGTAGGTGGAATGACCGATTTAGTAAGTCAATTCTATGTATCTGATTTATATTCACAGATTAATTATGATAATAAAATAGTTAGGGTAACACCACTTGAATATGATGATTTTATCAAATTCATGATTAATAGAAATAATGGTATCCCATATTTTGTTATAGTTGATTCAGTTAGTGGTGAAGCAGAGTTAAAGAAACTAGACAAAGGTATGAAATATATGCCTAGTGCATATTTCAATGATAACCTATATAGAAAGGTAAGATTTAATTATCCAACTGTTATTATGGGGGATGCTAATTTCGAACTAGATAACGATGGTAAACCATATTTTGTAATTCCAACTATCAAGTATAGCGGTGTTGGATTAAAAGAAGAAATCGATGGAGTTATAGTATTTGATCCAGTCACTGGGGAAAGTAATAAATATAGTGTTGGTAATGTTCCTACTTGGATAGATCATGTTTATAGTGCTAGCTTAATAATCGAGCAATTCGATGATTATGGATTATATAATGGAGGATTTATTAATTCATTATTTGGTCAAAAGAATGTTGTTGCTACAACCGATGGATATAACTACATGACCTTTGATGATGATGTATACCTATATACAGGTGTTACAAGTGTAGCAAGTGATGAATCAAATTTAGGATTCATACTTGTAAATATGAGGACTAAAGAAACAAATTATTATATAATACCAGGAGCTGAAGAATTCTCAGCAATGGCTAGTGCTGAAGGACAAGTTCAGCAGATGAGTTATGTTTCAACTTTCCCTTTGCTAATTAACCTTAATGGAAGAGCAACCTATATGGTTAGTTTAAAAGATAATGCTGGACTAGTTAAGATGTATGGCTTTATCGATGTACAAGATTATCAAAAAGTAAGTGTTACAGATGCTAGTTTAGGTATTTATAAAGCTAGAGATAATTACATTAAATTAATTGGAAATAAGAGTGGAAAAACTATGGAAGAAATAACTATCGGTACAATTAGTACAGTAATTATCGATGGTAATACATATTACTATATAGTTGATACAAATGGTGATAAATATAGAGTTTCAGTAAAGGTTAATGAAGAAGTAATTCCATTTATTAAAGTTGGAGATACAATCAAAATAGATGCTACATCATTAACCGATATAAAAGAAATTCACTCGTTAAGTTTATAAGCAAGTTATTAAACTTGCTTTTTCTATAATATTTAAAAGCAAATTTAATTATGCTATAATAAAAGGCTGAAAAGAGGAGATGGTTAAGTATGAGAAAGAATATCTTTTTGAATATTTTATTGATGCTTTTAATAATTGTACTAAGTGTTCTTTTAACTTTGGTAATTGTCTATGTTAATAATGGAGAAAAGACAGAAGAGAAAAATGGAATAACAGATATTATAAATATCGATCCAGAAACATATTTTGCAGATATTGCTGCTAATGCTAGTGGTAGCAAATTAAAGAAAGGATTCGTTAATGTGATAGACTTTATTTTTTATAATAAAAAGATAAATAAAACCTCTTTTGATGAATTAAAAGATAGTGCTAAATTAAATATACTTAAATCAGCATATAAAATAGATTCAAAAGTAGATTCATTGTTCCCAGGATATAAGGAAACAATTAAAAGTACAGTTTCTAAAATATATACAAGTATAAAAGAAAGACTAACTAAATTATATATTTCTATCACTAATAAAATATGTACAAGTACCCCAAGTACCTGTTTACATGCTAAGGAAGATTTCTTAATACTAAAAGAGGACTTTGGATTAACATTCGATTTTATAAAAGATTTATTCGAGAAAGGAAAGGATAATTTTACTGAATGGTATTATAGTAATTGATTAACAGTCATTGTTAAAATAAACAATATATAGTAAACTATAATAAGTTTTGGAGGATATATGATACAAGTAAATAATGTTACATTAAGATTTGGAAAAAACACTTTGTTTGAAGATGTTAATATAAAATTTACACCAGGTAATTGCTATGGATTAATAGGAGCTAATGGTGCTGGTAAATCAACTTTTTTAAAATTATTATCAGGTGAGCTAGAAACTACTCATGGTGAAATAATAATATCAAAAGATGAAAGAGTAGCAGTTTTAAAACAGAATCACTATGCCTATGATGAATTTACTGTTATGGATACAGTTATCATGGGTAATACTAGACTATATGATATTATGAAAGAAAAAGAGAAGATGTATTCTCAGACGGAGTTTACCGATGAAGATGGTATTAAACTAGGGGAATTAGAAGCAGAATTTGCAGAATTAAACGGATGGGAAGCAGAGAGTGAAGCAGGAGCTCTACTAGATAATTTAGGAATAGAAACAGATATTCACTATAGTCTAATGAAGGATATACCTAATAATAAGAAAGTAAAAGTATTGCTAGCGCAAGCCTTGTTTGGAAACCCTGATATACTTCTTTTGGATGAACCTACCAATGACCTAGACTTAGAAGCTATCGAATGGCTTGAAGAATATTTGATAGATTATCCAAATACCGTTATAGTAGTATCTCATGATAGACATTTCTTAAATAAAGTATGTACACATATATGTGATATAGATTATAAAAAGATTAAGTTATATATAGGTAACTATGATTTCTGGTATGAATCAAGTGAACTAGCTTTAAAACAAATGAAAGAACAAAATAGAAAGAAAGAAGAAAAGATAAAAGAGTTACAAGCATTCATTCAAAGATTTAGTGCTAATGCATCAAAGAGTAAACAAGCAACATCTAGAAAGAAAATGTTAGAAAAGATCGAACTAGATGAAATTGTACCTTCCAGTAGAAAATATCCATTTATCGAATTTAAACCAAATAGAGAAAGTGGAAAAGAAATATTAAATGTAATCAATTTAACTAAAGAAATAGATGGAAAGAAAGTACTTAATAATGTTAGTTTCCAATTGCTTAAAGGAGATAAAGTAGCAATACTGGGTTCCAATAGTATTGTTAAAACTCTATTACTAGACATTTTAGCGGGAGATGTAAAATATGATAAAGGAAAGATAGAGTGGGGAACAACTATTACTACAAGTTATTTTAAACAGGATAATAGAGAAATATTTAATGGTGATGCGACACTTGTTAAATGGATGGGTAAGTATTATGAAGGCGATGATGAAACCGAATTAAGAGGGTTCTTGGGTAGAATGCTTTTCTCAGGAGAAGATGTCTTCAAGAAAATAGATGTTCTATCAGGAGGAGAAAAAGCAAGATGCTTACTATCCAAAATGATGCTTGAGAAAAATAATTTCCTAATATTCGATGAACCAACTAACCATCTTGATTTGGAAAGCATAACAGCACTTAACAATGGCTTAATTAAATATAATGGAGAGATGATATTCACATCTAAAGACCATCAGTTTACAGAAACAATAGCCAATCGAATAATAGATATTCAAGACGATGGAACAATAATAGATAGAAGATGTACTTATGATGAATATTTAGAAAGTAAAAAGAAAGATAAAAAATAATGGATAATAAAAGATTCAAAGAAATAGATGAAAAATTTATTTGTGAAGTATGTGGTGCCGAAGTAGATAAACTAGTCTATTCTTCAAGGGATCATTGTAATCACTGTTTATGCAGTAAACATGTCGATATAAATCCAGGAGATAGGAGTGAAACCTGTCATGGAGTATTAAGACCTATCGGAATTGAAAAAGGAAAAAAAGACTCTATTAAGATAGTTTATAAATGCGACAAGTGTGGAGCAATTAGAAAGAATACGATGGCACAGGATGACAACTATGATAAATTATTGGAAATAATGAAGGAGAATTCCTTCTAAAGGAGGGTTATGGCACATTATATAATAGCTGGATTATTAATAATAAATATTATATTAACGATATTCTTATATTTAAAAAATAAGAAAGATAATACTATTAATAATGATATAAATAAAAATTTAGAGGCTGATATTACTGAAAGATTAGGTAGATTTGAAGTAAATATCAATAAAGAAATAAATGAATTTAGAAATTCTTTTGTAAAAGACTTGGATAAAGATTTCGATAAATTAAATACTAATGTTGAAGAAAGACTTATGCAGATAAATGATAAGGTTAATAATAGGCTTGATCAAAACTTTGAGAAGACCAATAAGACTTTTACCAATATATTGGAAAGATTAACAAAGATAGATGAGGCTCAAAAGAAGATAGATTCTCTTTCTAATGATATAGTTTCTTTACAGAGTATTTTAACCGATAAAAAGACTAGGGGAATATATGGTGAAGTTAATCTAAAACAAATACTTGCAAGTGTATTTGGTGAAAATAATTCAAAGATATACAGTATGCAGTATACTCTTCCTAATGAGACTATAGCCGATTCTATTCTTTTCGCACCAGATCCGTTAGGGACTATCGTAATAGATTCTAAATTTCCACTTGAGAACTATCGAATGATGGTAGATAAAAACTTACCTATGGAAATAAGAGATAGATATGCTAAACAATTCAAGATAGATGTAAAAAAACATATCGATGCAATAAGTGAAAAGTATATTATTCCTGATGTAACTACAAATCAAGCAATTATGTTTTTACCTGCTGAAGCAATCTTCGCCGAGATAAATGCCTATCATCCAGATCTAATAGATTATTCTTACAAGAAGAGAGTATGGATAGTATCACCAACGACACTAATGAGTACTTTAACAGTGATTCAAATGATTATTAAGAATATAGAAAGAGATAAATATACAACTATAATTCATAACGAACTAAATAAATTGGGAGTAGAATTCAATAGATATAGAGAAAGATGGAGTAAACTAGCTAGAAGCATAGAAACGGTTAATAAAGACGTTATGGATGTTCAAATAACAAGCGATAAGATTAGCAAGAAGTTTGAACTGATAAGTGGTGTGGATATAGAAAAATTAGAAAAGAAATAAGTATTTATGTAAAAAGTTGTCAAATATTTGATATACTTTTTATTTTTTGCTATCATATTTATATGGAGGGTAAAAAATGAAGAAGATATTTAAATTAACATTTGTATTTTTAATTCTATTAGCTGGAATAATAGGTTATACAAATAATGTAGTATATGCTGATGAAGAAACACCAGAAGTTACTACAACAGCAGCAGAAGGTGAAAGGACCGAAATAAATCTTTATATGTTTAGAGGAGAAGGCTGCGGATATTGTGCTAAAGCACTAGAATGGTTTGAAGAAATCGAAGCAGCAGAAGGAAAGTATTTTAAACTAGTAACATATGAAGTATGGAATGATGAAACAAATAGTGCACTTATGAAAAAGGTGGCTAATTATTTAGGAGATGATGTTTCTGGTGTTCCATATATCATAGTTGGTAAAAAAACATTCCAAGGTTTTGATGAGAGCTATAAAGAACAAATATTAGAAGCCGTTCATTCTGAATATAATAAAAATTTAGATGAAAGATTCGATGTAATAAAAAATATTGAAAATGGTGAAGATAAGAAAGTAGATAATACTATATCTTATATCATATGTATCATTATTATTGCTGTTATTATATTTATAGTTGTTGCCAGATTTAAATCTGGAGAAGATAATTCAGTTAATTATGAATATGAAGAAGAAAAGAATGAAGAATTCGATGACTATAAGCGCGAAGAAGTAGAAGATGAAGAAGTAGTTGAAGAAAAAGTAAGAGAAACAAAAGAAAAGACTTCTACCAATAAGAAATCTTCAAGTAATGGTTATAAACCTAAATCCAGTGGAAATAAGCGTGGAAGAAAACCTAAAAATAAAGAATAATTATTAATACTTTATAAAAAAGCAATTTATTAGTTGACATTTGCAATCCTTTTGATATAATTGTAAATGTCTACTTGATGCGGACGTAGTTCAATGGTAGAACCCCAGCCTTCCAAGCTGACTACGTGGGTCCGATTCCCATCGTCCGCTCCATTTGAAAACAGGTTACGGTACAATGTATCGTAACTTTTTAATTTCCCACGTATTTACGCTTGGGAAACCTTACAAATAAAAGTTCTTCTTGGAGAAAGGAGGACTTTTTTTGATGCTTAATTTCACGTTAGAGGAAC
>JAEEGL011516721.1_pt1 | contig 55459 bp, 49 predicted proteins | sample 9134231 | NCBI WGS metagenome assembly JAEEGL01 (sample SAMN16246548, study PRJNA631951) | gut metagenome | biome: gut microbiome; feature: rumen; material: fiber-attached | host: Bos | place: Iran: Karaj | collected 2018-10
CCTCATTTCTCTCCCAAATTTGCCTGCCCATCGGGCAGGCAAATTTGGGAAAAATGGGGATGCCCAAGATCCCCCAGTAGTCGCTACGCTCCAACTGGGGGCTACTCGCCAGAACGCCTACGTCGTCCTTCGTCTCACGACTTTGCGTACACCGTGCTCCAATCCCCTTTCTCAACGGCGAGGACGTTATGCTGTCATTATCTATGGCCAGCACAATAATGTGAGGGAATAGTAAAAAAGCATTTGCTCTGGGCATATGCCGTCAATTCTCGTCGCTGGAATATCGCGAAGTCCTTAGAACCTAGAGAATTGGTAGATTTGGGGCGAAATATCGCGGAGACCGTCAGAGACGGGAAAATAGGCGGATTTGGGGCGAAATATCGCAGAGACCGTCAGAGACGGGAAAATGGGCGGATTTGGGGCGAAATATCGCAGAGACCGTCAGAGACGGGAAAATAGGCGGATTTGGGGCCAACATTTGGGTAACCCCGTGTCCCACCCGCCACCGTCCGCCACAACCCGGATTGACTACGGCTGAATACACCACTCCCGTCAACGCTTTGAATTTTTATTAAAAAAAATCGCTGCGCCAAACGCCAAGCAAATGTATCCTGGCATTCCCGGCGGCAGCAGGTTTTCGGCGCGTCCGCATCAAATCTGCTGCATCGGCTGGTCATCCCCAACCGGGAATTATGTCAACCCGGGCACCTTTGTCATGTAAAACCAGATGTATACATACATCACCTCCATCAATGGCACGAAATCGGGCACTTGCTTTTGGCAAATCAATGGCACGAAATCGGGCACTTGCTTTTGGCAAATCAATGGCACGAAATCGTGCACTTGCTTTTGGCAAAATGATGAGGTGAAAAAATGATTGTGACAAAAAAAGATCTGTACCAACTGCACGGATATAGAGTTTATAAGCATCTTCTTGTCCGGCTCTCGCTTTCGGGGGACTATGGCACCATTCGGTTATTCCGATATACAAAGCTAACGCAATGTCTGCGATTCACTCGTGACATTCAAAATGCTTTGTACGGCAAATGTGTTGAGCGTTGCGCAATGCGCGATGAACTTTCGCATCCCATGTGTATGGCGATGAAACGAAGGAAACCTATGTTTAGAACCATAATAACAATCTGCCTGGCAATGATGCTTGCAGCCTGTTCTTCCGGAAAAAGAGACCAGGATGCCGAGAAGAAAGGGGGGGATTCAGCTGAAGTTGTCGTACAGGATGAAGTTAAACCGACACATGATTTACCGCCGGGAGAAGGGGCATTTGTTCGAAATGGCAACAAGTTTATGCCCATCGAATCCGGTGAGCGCGCATTTTTGCTGCCGACAAATGCCGAGCGCGGCTTTGGCTTTGGATTCCCTGTTGGCACCGTAGTGCCAAAAAACACTCGGGAATTTACTGTCCAGTCATCACAGATGCATCCCGATATGCTGCAGATCACCAAGTATCATGGCTTCGCAGCTCAAACGGATAGCTGGCTGGATGATGTCAGCCATGCCAATGTCGCCTGGTTGGCTGATGCCCATGTTCCCGCAAAGATCGAGGTCTTGCAGCGTTCTTCGGGCATTGTTGATATCCATCTCGAAGAAGATTTGGAGCCGGGGTTTTATGCGATTCATGACGATATGATGATGCGGGGCAGGCGTCATGAGGATGTTTCTGTCTATTATCCATTCGTGGTCAACAACGGGAAAACAGATATCTGGTCACATCAGGCAGAGGGTTGCTTCAAAGCATTATTGGATGAATACGGTGTATTGATGCCGTTATCTGCACCCGAAGATATCAAAGCAGTGATGCGTTGTGCGCAAATTCAGCGGATATCATGGAAAGCTGCACGAGATGATGAGGCAAAGATCCGAACAAGCAAGCTTCGGCTGATATGGCTGAGTCGCCTGGCATTCCCGGATAATCCTGAAATTGCAACAATGCTTCGGTTGCAGATGTCGGAAAATGGCGAGGATTTGGCGCATGATTTATGGCAGATCGCTCAAAATGATAATCTGCAGATGCTCAACCAGCTCTATAATGAAGCCCTTGAAAAAAAGCCGTTTACACCATTTTATTTGCGGCAAATCATCGCAGATAACATGGGATCTTCGGATGTATCAAGCATCAGCGCCCTGATGTGGATGGTTTTTTCAACGGCAAAAGCGGCCGATAATCCGCAGATTCTGGCATTGTTTAAAAAAATGGTGGAAGGTGATGATTATCAAAGCGATTTGATCGCTTTAATCGGCGGGATTTACTGGCGAAAGATGATGGATCTGGCAAGTTCACAGCGTGGCTTGTCGTCGTTCGTACAAAAGTTGAAGACAAATGTAAACGAGCGCTTTGTTTCTTTCGCTTCGTCGATTCAGGGGAATAAAACACGCGATACGGTGTATCTGGGACCGTTAATTTTTGAAGGCGTGCCGGATGAAGAAATATCGGCATGGAAAGCGACGCTGATGGATAAAAAACGCGATGTCGAGAAGTGCATCACGTCAAATTCGATGCAGGACAGCGCAACACTCATTCTGACACAGCCACTGAATGGGAGTATCATTGGCAGCGAAAAACCGGGGACTTTGCGCGATCCCATCGATTCGCAGCGATCGCGACCGGTGATTTCTGCAGAATCGGTAAGCTGTATCCTTAAGGTTTTTAGTGCGCTGCCATTTAACCCATCGCTTGATGATGACCAAAGCATCCGGATGGCCATTACAATTGTTAAAAATTGAAGCTAGCATCATTTTTGCATAATGGATGGCGGCTTTGGGGGAAGATAAGGAGTATGATGATGAAACATATTATTAAAGCATTATTTCTGGTGGGTTTGATGGTTTCAACAACGGCTTTGGCTGATGAGCCTGCAGCTGCTGCTCAGGCTGATGCGCAGGTGAATGCGCCATCACGTCAGCGGCCAAAGACCTGCACATATAAAGCTTATGCCTGGGATACGCGTAACGGGCGCACGACGAATCATTTTACAGTCGAAAAGCCCTATGACGAAGTGACTGATGACGAGCGGGATCCGAATGCACCCGAGTGCACGATATGCAGTGAGGATCAGGTGTCGATCGACCCGAAAGAATTTGGCGTTTCGTTGCCACCGATTAAGATCTGTCATGTGTTTGCACCTCAAGTTCGTGAGGCACTCGAAAATATTGCCAAAAGCGGAGAATTTGAGTTTACGGCGCTTGAGGGGTATCGGCCGGGACGAACACGGGGACCGGTAGATAAAAACGGATTGCGAACGTTGTGGAGCAACCATAGCTTTGGTGCTGCAATCGATATCAATGCCAATCGAAATGCAATTTATAGCCAGTGCACCACAAAACTGACGAATCGCTCGGATGAAGTCAAAAAGTGCAAAAAGGGCATCGGTGGTGCGTGGCAGCCCGAAAAACAGCCGAAAGTTTCGATCGTCAAGGATGGTGTCGTTTACCGAAATATGACGAAATTCTGGAAATGGGGCGGCGAAATTGATGGCGCTACCAAAGATGTGATGCATTTCTCGGTGACGGGGTATTAATGTATCCTTCTATTTTCCTGCTTCCTGTGCCAATGATTGGATTGGCGGCATATAACCACATCAACGGGCCGATGCAGACGATTCGGCTATCCGATCACATTTCGCAGAAAATTCTAAATATTGTGGGCACGAGTAGGCCGATTCTGCCGAATGATGTCGGGTCCGAATTGTCTGTCGTCAATCGGCTGATGCCGCACAGGCTTGCAGCATGCCTGGAATTATCTTGCGCGATGCAGATATGGCTGGCGCTGCATGGTAATCGTTCGCGCGTTGTTGTCGGAAAACGCGTGGAAAATAGTCAGTTTTTGGCCCATGCATGGTTGGAAACGTCCAATCAACCATTCTTTTTTGACGACAGATTTGTTCCGATTGTGGAAAATGGGTAGTCTTCTAATCGTTATTCAGCGATTCAAAATAGTCATCGAACAGAGCGTCCAGTGAATGGCGCAATTCGTCGATGCCCGATTTTTTTGAAGCTGATGTTTGCAGGACCTGTTCTGGTGAAATTCCCAGTGATTTGGCGATTTTGTGCTGCTGATTGAATGCTTCGTTGCGGCCGGCTTTATCGGATTTGGTGAGGACAATGAGCACAGGAAGTCCGCGTTCGATGCACCAGCTGAGCATGAGCTTGTCGTGCTCGGATGGCATTCGCCGGATATCGATGAGCAGCAACAAGCCGAGCAAAAGCTCACGACCGGTTAGATAATCGTGCATCATCTTGTCCCAGGTGCGCTGGATATTTTCGGGTACATCCGCATAGCCATAACCGGGTAAATCGACGATCCTTGCACGGTTATCGACGGTAAAGAAATTGATGAGCTGCGTGCGGCCAGGGGTTTTGCTCACGCGCGCCATACCCTTGTGATCACACAGGGTGTTGAGCAGTGAGGATTTGCCAACGTTTGAGCGTCCGACAATGGCGACTTCGGGCATGTCGGGATCGGGAAAGTGGGCGATGGATGTGGCACTTTTGAGAAAGGCTGTTTTTCTGTAATCGAGCATAGGGCTGACCTCCGGTCGCGCTGTATAGCACAGGTTTTGTTATCGGCCAATGTAAGAAGTGCGGACGTATGCGCAGCATAGGCCGCACGCGGCTGCGTATGGGCGAAAGCCCGTAACTGTTCAGCCGGGGCGCTGCCCCGGACCCCGCCAAGGGCCTGAGGCACTTGAAACCCACAATGTTTTTTACATGCTTCCATATCTTGCCAGATAATATGGCCGCAAAAGACGAAATGGGGCCCCTTCCCCATTACGCTAAAAACCTACACGCTATGCATGTTATGCTAGGAAAGACAATAGGTGCTGAATTGTTACGAAAGCCCATAGCAGGCGCAAAAAAAGGATTTTGCAGAATAGAAGAATGTGGCAGAATCTGAGGGATTTGATCTGTTCGCACGGGGTGCGCCATGAAAAGCCGTTGTGGGTGTTTAAAATTTGCTTGTATTTTCGCATGTTTGTGCATGAGTGCGTGCGATACGGTGGCAGAACTGACGTTTCAGGATGAGCAGCTGATTGAGATGAGTCCGGTTGGTCTGGTTGCGGCCGATTGTTTGCCTGATGCCGATGCGGATGCTGTTTTGCGGTTCTCTGTTCTGACATCGTTTGACGAAGTGATGGTGCCTGGCAAGCGTTATGTGGCGCTGGGCGATTCGCTCGTTGCGGGGCAGAATTTTGGCGCAAAAGATATCGTGTTGTCGGATGGCTGGTTTTTTGTCGTCGATACAGCCGGTCGCGATATGGAATGCAGCGATGCTGCGACTTGTCCGACGGGCGCGTCCTGCCTTTCACCCACAGAAATGGGGCTTGATCAATATTATTATGCGCCTGAAAAGTTTTGCGTCTATGCGACGACAATTCAGGCCGGGACTGACCCCGTTTTTTACCATTACCGCGACAGATTGAGTGGGGATGAAGCGCATGTGACCAGCAGTCTTGCCGGTGGCAGATCGTTTGCGTTTGTGATCGACAACTCGGCGTCTTTGGATGGAAGCTCGGCTTCGGGCGTGCCCGATGCGGCAAAGGCCACAGATCCCTATCAGTATCGAAAAGTCGGGTTAAATCAGTTTATGGATGGGCTGGCAGTCGGCGAAAGCGTGTCGACTGGGCTTGAATTCGCTGCGTTGTTTGCGAATGGCATCGGCACGAATGGCGTATTCGATGTTTCGAAAAGCTGGATGCGCTCGATCGCTGTCTGGATGGCGACAGTCATGCAGAAATATCCTACGCCAAGCGGGGGATCGCCGATTTGGGAATCGGCTTCAGCTGCACTCGATAAAATGATGAATACAGCGAATGCCGGATATACGCATACCATTGTGTCGCTGACAGATGGTGCGCCAGACAGCGCTGACGAAGTCTACAAGAATTTCAGTCGCCAGTTGATGGCTTCGGATATTTCGGCAATTTACTGGCTCGATTTTGAAGCGGAAGATGCGGTGCCGCATACGCCTTATGCGGATATCGTTGCACAGAGCTGCGGCGCTTATTATTTGTTCAGCAATGCGGCTCAGTTTCCGGCTTTGATGCGAAATATTGCGATCAATTCGGCATCACATTGGGATGTCGGGTTGAAGTTTTCTGCCAAGCTGCCAGCAGGATATCTTTACCGTCTGGCAACACAAATCGTCGTTCGCGTCGGTAGTTCGGCTGTTTCTTACGAAGCACAGCGAAAAAGTGAGCAGCAGGCTGCGATGGACTATCGCCTGGTCATTTCCAGATAAGGGGCTGATAACGTGATTTTACATAGAACCAGAGCGATATTCATGGCAATTGGCTGTTGTCTGATGCTTTTGCTTTCGACGCATGCGGTGGCTCAGGATGCCGATTCGTCCGTGAATGATGCGCAGAACGAAGTTTCAAGTGATGGGTATTCGGCTGAACAGAGCGCAGCCGAAAAAGCCATAGCCGCAATCGAACCCCGTCCATTTTCAAAAGCTGGACGCGGCGAAATTGCATTGGGTTTGGGCACCATCGCAAGCGATATTTTTATCGTTTATTTGCCTGTGACATTGCGGGGAGCCTACCATTTTAAAGAATGGGTTTCGCTGGAACTGGCGGCTTCGTATATGGGCTGTTTTTCAGATGAAGTCGGCGAAAATATGGCGAGGTCTGCTTCACAAAAATGCATGCGCGTGCTCACGCCGACATACGATCGGCTCGCGGATACCTCCGGCGAAACACAGCTGCGCGGCGTGACTATAAAGGAATATCAGGTCGCAAGATTTGGCCTGAATCCTGTATTTTCGCCATTTATGGGCAAATTCAGCCTGATGAATCGCGCCATTGTGCACTATGATCTCAATCTGACCGCAGGTTTGGGCTTGCTCATCGTTGAAATGCCCGATAGTGTTCGAATCGGCAAAATCAATTATGGTACCTCGTTTGAAGGCAACTTCGGGCTCGGACTGCGGTTCGTCTTTTTGAACTTCGTCGGACTCAGACTCGATTTCAGGGAATACCTCTTTGGCAAACAAAATGACAAAGGCCTTGGCACTTCTTCCGAAATCGCGCTCAGCGTTTCATTTTTGCTGTAGGAGGTGGAAATGAAATCGCATTTGTTCAGCGCTTTTTTATCCTGTCTGGCGGCGTTATTCGTGTTCGGTTATCCGTTGACTGTATTTGCGGATGATTCGGATGCACTCGATCGCGATTTGGCAGAACAGTGGTCGACACATGATATCCCGGCACAAACCGGAAATCAGGTGTTTACTGCGGCTGGCCGCTTTGAACTCGGTTTCAACATCGGTTATCTGGCTACCGATGATTATTACAATTACGTGCCCATCGAACTCAACATTCACTACCGGTTTGATGAATACTGGGGACTGATGCTGAGAAGCACACTGCTGATGGTCCATGGCACGACGACACTGGCTGATTTCGTCGATTCACATCAGTCCACCATAAAAGCCAAAATGCTGGGGGACGAGCAGATCGTCGATTTCTCTCTTACCGGTACATTCCATCCCGTTTATGGCAAATGGACCGCCGAAACCGCCAATCTTGGACGGTTTGACTGGGGCATTTATGCCGGTATCGGACTTGTGCTTTCATATTCAGCGGATAAATCCTATCAAAAACGCGAAATACAACCGCACGCAGAAGGCATTTTCGGAACAGATATGCATTTCTTTGTTTTGAAATGGCTGGCGATTCGGCTGGATGCTTCGCTGAGATTCTATCATGCGCCGACGCAATGGGTTGTGCCATGTTCGATTACGGCGGGGTTGAGCTTTTTTATGCCCAGTTTGCTGGATTAGGAGCGAACGTCTATGAATACATCCATATACAAGTGGTTTCGCTCGAAATGGCAGGCATTCGTGGTCGCCGGAATGCTTTTGTTTGCTGCGCCGCAGGCTCAGGCACTGACGCTTGATGATATCATGAATATGTCGTCATTGCCCGAAGACACGTTGATCTCCGTAGTCGAAACCGCCACGGAGCTGCCCGCGCTTTCCCGCGCGGACATACGTAATCTCAAGAAACATGGCATTACGGAACGCGTGACCAATGCGATTGTGAAACGAAAAAAACAGCTCGATGATGCATCAGCCGGGACTCCAGCTGATGCTCAAACAGATAATGCGCAGCAATCGGCCAGCCCGGATGCGTCAGGTAACAATTCCGGTTCCATACAGATTCTCGATGACATGGGATTTATTCAGATTCCCGGTGTGCAGCAAACGAGCCTTTCGCCTGCCGAAACTTCAAATCTGCCCGTCATCTTCAGAAAGTTTTTCCAGGATGCCTACGAGACCTATAGCATTGAAGCTGAAGTCGCCAGAAAATATGCCGATCTGCAGAGCATTACAGCTGCCGAACGCGCAGCCGAAGCCGAGATGCCAAAAGTCTCTCAGTGGATTGCCCAGATTTCACAAACCCCAGTATCCACGCTCGAATCGTGCATCAATATGATGGATGATCTCAAACCTGGGGTGGACACTTTGATCGGGGCTGCACTGAATCAGTGTATTGGCCTGGCACTGCATGCGCTCGGCGCAGATGGTATGGCTTCGGTTTATCTCGATTCTGCGCTGCAATCGCTCTCTACGGTTCCCAACTATTCTGCAACGCTAAAGACATTCTTCGAAACCGCACATCGTACCGATTATACGAGTACCAGTCCGCTGCGCATTAAAACGCACGTCGAAGATATTGATGACAGCGTTCGTCAGCCATTTCTCTATTTTGTCGGATATAGCCTGGTATATGGCGCAAAACCCGATATTCCTTATGCGCAGCAGCTTTTGTCGAATATTACGGCTGGAACGATTTATTCTGCGCGCGCCCATATCCTGCTGGCGACACTTGCGGTTCGCGCACCCGAATTCAAATTCAAAACGGCTGCCGAACATCTCAATACAGCCATCGAAACACTCGATAAACTTCAGGATGAATCGGCTTACGAGCTCAAAAATACGGCGTGGCTTGCGCTGGCTCGCATCGCCTTCGAAAATCATGCCTACGATATGGCAGATGCATTCTATCGCAGGGTTGATATCAACAGCCATCACCTGCGCGATGCGCTGCTCGAAGATGCCTGGGGACAGCTATTTTCTGGCAATTTTGCGTCTGTCCTGGCGCTCACACATGCCCTCCATGCGCCCATTTTTAAAAAATCCTGGCTCCCCGACCTTAAATTGCTCGAAGCCGGTGCATACCTCGCCCTGTGTCGCTACGATATGGCCGATTTGTCCATCGAAAACATGCGCAACACGATTCTGGCCGATGCCGCAAAACTCAAGGCTTATATTGCACAAACGCCTGCCCGGGATTATTACAACCAAATCATTCAAACAGCCCGCGAACCGCAAAACGCCATTATCCCGCTTTCGATCTATTATCGTGTGATAGCCGATCAGACGTTTAAAATGCTGCACCAGTCGATTCGCACGTTGTCACAGGAGCAGAATCAGCTTGCCAAATATGCTGGATATGGCTTTAATTCCTGGCCAAAACTCCAGCAAATTTATTCTCAGGCCATCGAGGAACGCCAGCAGCAAATGTCTGTTGTCATTTCGCAAATCTACGAACAGACGCTCTCCGAATTGCATGCGCTCGACATCTCTGCCTCGCAGGTCGCCATCGAAATCAGGCTTGCCAAACGCAGTCGTGAAGCCGATTGCCTCAAAATTGTCGCTTCAGGCGGTAAATGCGATCCCGAGGAAATCGAAGAATCCAACGCTGAGCTGAAAAAACGTGACAATGACGCCTGGTGGAATTTCGACGGTGAATTTTGGCGCGACGAACTGCGCTTCTACGTTTCTGGCGTGACGTCGCTGTGTAAATAATTTTGTTTTGAGACGCGTCACGACACGTCTCTACTCGCTTTGAGACGCACTCCGTGCGTCTCTACAGCTCGTTAACGCCGCTATTCCCTGCGGGAATACGCGGCGTTTTATATGGTTATCATCACCGCACCCGCGACAATACAAATCATACCCAATACCTGGAACCACGAAATCTGTTCCTTCAAATCGAACCGCGCAATCAACATCGTCCAGATATACGTTATCGATGTGAGCGGCAAAACCACCGAATAATCCAGATACCGCAATAAATAGATATTCAGAATCGCTGATGCAAAATATAGAAAACCGCCAAGATAGAATTGCCAGACTCTGAGCAATCCAAACAGCGATTTGGCAGCCGTTGTCGCCTTCTTTAAATATAATGCGCCAAAAGCCCCCAGCAATGTCATCACAATCAGAAGAATATATAATAATATCATGATTTCTTCTCCCGCGTGATGAGTATCAAGCCTGCAATTACCGCCACAATGCCCAGACATTTCCAGATGCCAATGGTTTCATTTAATACTAGCGCCGCCAAAACCAGGCTCAGGATATAATTAAGGCTCAAAATGGGCTGCAATACCGACAGCTTGCCGTACCGATAGGCCACTATCATGAGCAGTGCTCCCAGGCCGTATAAGACAAAGCCAGCCAACAGCGGCACCATGCCATATTCAGCCGAAAGCTTCCAAAATAGCTGCCCGACGCATACGCACACCGAGGAGCAAATCATCAGCACGATTCCCTTTCGGGTATTTGGTGCTATGGATGTCGAATCTGCCATTATTCAAGTGCCTTTCGCGGATCCGGTTTGTAACAGCCGAACAGATTTTTAAACAGAATCTTCAGCAAATTCCAGTTTCCCTTGAGCGGGCTGATTTTGGTCGGCACCTTACCTGATTCGGGATACGCACGAGTGACAGGAACTTCGCAAACCTTCATGCCGAGTTGTGATGCACGCACCGATAAATAAGCCAGCAATTCATACGTCATAAAGACATCCCGAAACGGCTGAACCTCGGGATGCGACAGGTATTTAGCCGAATACCCGCGATAAGCGTTCGTCGTATCGGTAAAATGGTGTCTGGCCGTTATCGAAATCACCGGCGCATGCAGCAATCGCACGGATAATGTCCGAATCCACGGCGTGTTAATGGCCTTGCCGCCCTTAATAAAGCGGGAGCCTTGAATGAAATCGTAACCGTCCTTGAGCTTTTCGATAAATTGCGGAACATCTTCGATGCTGTCTTTGTTGTTGCCATCGATTGTAATGATGCCGGTATAGCCGCGTTCTAGTGCCCACCACAGCCCCATGCGAAGCTGGGCACCCTGCTTTCCCGTGTCTTTCTTGACGAGCAGCGTGTTCACACCAAGCGATTTCAGCTTTTCATGTTCTGTGCTGCCGTCGGTCGAATCACCATCGCAAATCACGATGTCTGCAGCCTTGTCTACTTCGTGTTCATGCGCTTTTGTCAATTCCTGAATGATGCGCTCACCCTCGTTAATCACAGGAATCAGCACCACATAATCCGATTGCTTCGCGCCAAATTCTTCGCACTCAAACTGCGGAACGCCCGCCTGTCGTTCGATTAGCATGCCTTATTCTCCAAATATCTCGCGCACATATTGCATCGTTTGTTCAAGCGTGGCCAGAGAATCGACACGGCCCATTTCGATCGAGACAAAACCACTGTATCCGCCGATTCTAAGCATCTGCGCAAGCTCCCGATGCAGTTTCCTTCTTTCAATCACCTTTAATCCCGGCTCGCTCACATGCACGTGATGAATCACATCCACACGATTTTTGAGGATATCGAGCGACTCACCGTTCGCGATCACCGTACCCAAATCGAGGTTAAGCCGGAGCCCCGGGTGCGCCACTTTGTCGATGATTTCCAGCGCCTGTGCGGTTTCGTTGATGTAGTTCGTGTTGTATATCGGCGGATTGGCTTCCAGACCGATCACGCAGCCGCATTGTGATGCATATCGGGCAATATCGCCAAAGAATGCAATGGCGTCATCGGGATTGGCATTCTCTGGCATATTCCGGTTTCGCGGGCACCCAAACACAAGATTGGATATGCCGCATGCAGCCGCAAAATCAATCGCAGAACGGGTATAAGCCAATAATACTTTGCGATCCTGTGCAGATACAAAGATATTTTCCTTGCGCCCATACCAGATCGATTGCATCGATGGCACGACAAACCCTTGTTCCGTTTTGAGCATCCGGCTCCAGTTTCGGGCTGCATCTATGTGATCATAAGGCGTTTCGGGGAAAATGCGCGTCGGCGCAATTTCAAGCCCCTCAAATCCAAACCGATGCATCAAATCATAGGCTGCTGAATCATTTTCTGCAGACCAAGCAATATTCGAAATCGCTAATTGATATCCCATAATATGTTCCGTTTTTTCTGGGCATTACCCCAAATTGAGGCCTGTGACAACTTAGCCGGGGCACTACACCGGGGCTAATTTCCCATTATCGCTCATTGCTTACCCTGTATACATCGACTGCTGGAAGCGATTCTTTGGCATAATTCTGGTCGAGATATGCCGTTATCCCCTCCGGAAACGTACTCTCACGATGCAGAACAATATAGGTTATTTCTGGATAGGCTTTGAGCATATAGGCTAGTTTATCAACCGTCAGATCGATGGGTTCTACAAAGATTTTGCGATTTGTCCATCCGCCGAAATAGTGACCGCTGTATTCGTGGCCCTGTCCCATCACCAGCAAACCTTTGTCTTTGTCTATGCCATGATTCTGCAGTTCCAAATCCAAATCACGAATCTGAACGGGTTCAACCGTACCCTCGTGTATTGCGTGATACAGCGGAACTCTCACGAATCCAACCATGCTCTTGCCAAACGTCCAAAGCGACAGCAAAAACACAACCGCACCAATGGCCAGCCTGACTCTGGGCAATCCAAACAGTGAAATACCAGTTCCGTTTGCATCGGGCTTTATCAAATCGTGCCGAGCCCAAACGATCATCAGCATTGTGGCGATTATCACCGTGGTTTCGATATGATAACGGGTGTCTTTGTAACCGACCAGAATATACATGCCGGTTTTGAGCGCAAAGAGCACCGCAACTGCAGTGACCACGCAGATTTCCGATTTTGACCACTTGATGTGGTTACGACGGGATCCCACCAAACAAGCGACAATGACCAGAATTGCAGCTGGCGAGCAAATACACAGGCTCAGCAGAATCCGGCCGGTCTTTTTTAACAAAGCAAAAAACCAAGCGCCTGGTGCATTGAACAATGTGGGGGCATCGCCCAAATCGATTCGGTTTGGGATCGACGGTTCGACCAGAAACAGCGTGCCGGCATTATCCGAAATCCAAAGCGATCCATTGATTCCGTATGAATAAATCATCCAGGGCATCATAAACAACAAAGATGCAACTGCATATAAACATGCAGCAGGTATCCGCCTGCCTTTGGAAATAAATATAATCACCAGGCCCATAAAGCCCATCAATACCAGACCATCGAATCGCACGACTGAACTTGCTCCGGCTATACATCCTATGGCTGCAGAAAGCCCTAAGCATCGTGCGGTTTCTGATTTCAAGGTTTCATCTTTGCGACGAAGACTTTCTGAATAGAGCGACACACACAGATATATCGCAGCAAAACTGAGCAGTATCGACACCGGAATGGATCGAATCGCAAAGATTTCTTCGAGATACTCTGCATTCATTGATAGAATGAAAAAAGCGACTGCCCCAGGCCAAATTGCATTTGCAAACCGCTTTGACGATTTCAGAAACAGCCATCCCGTCAGCATCATGGCGATGAGATTGATCAACACTCCGGAATATTGCTTGAGCGAAGTTGCGCAGTCTGTCAGATACATCAATAGGGAATACAGATAGGGAAATGATACATTGTAATCTGTGGGAATAACATATTGCCGCACGAGCGTTACCCGCATTGGATCGTCTCTAAAGGACTGCGCAATTTTATAATAATAAAAACTGTCCGGAGAATAATGCCCCAGATGTATAAAACCGTAAATCGCTACAATTGCAAGACTGCAGGAGATACATAATACCGAAATTCTGGCGTCGGTAGATTTGGCTTGTCGAAAACCGCTGTATCCCAAACATCCAATCATTCCGAATGCGCACAAAATCGGGCATATGATGCTGTAACCAACTTTCGGAAATGCGAAGGATATCAAAGCCCAAATCGCAGGAAGCGCAGCGAGGACAATCCCTGCAATCATGCTGATGCGGAATTCAAACAGGCGTCTGGCAAATGCTTCGGCAAATACAGCCAATATAAAGATTATCAGCCCCAGTACGATGCATCCGGTAACAGACGGTGTAGCTGTATCCCAATAGGCTGTGCAACAAAATAACACAACACCAAGAGATATCCAGCCTGGTCTGAACCGTTTCATCATGCATCCTTCTGAGTTGTTATTCAGCCGGAAACTCGCCCCGAACACTGCCAAAGGACGATAAATCCTATCGTAAGCAGTTACACCATCTGACTTGCGACAAAATCACAGATATCAGAAAGAATCTGCAATTTGTCACACAAATAACCGTCATGTCCGCCAAATTTATCAGCATGAATCGATTTGTAGTTGTATTTGAGCGGCACAGATAAAATCTCGTTCACGAACTGCTGGTGTGTGAGTGCTTCGTATATCTCTGCGGTTGAAACGGGTTCTGTCGCCGTATGCAGCAATCGGATATCATATTTCAGCGCCAGCTGGATATCATCCCACAAACGATAAAGCGGATAAAACTGAAATATATTGCGGCTGTCGGTGAACTGCAGCGCATCAAACCCAATATTTAAAAACTTATTTCTGAGCACGTTTTTGGCTGCATCATCGAGTTCACCCAATTTATAGAATCCATTGGGCTGCAATTCATAATACGCCTGTATATCGGGATCAATCGCGCACAATTCGTCCATTTTTGCCTGTTTGAGCATAAATGGAATGCGATGTATAAAGTCGTATATAAAGTTTTTCTTGATGTTTTTTCCAAAAAGCGCAGGCAGACGAACGATCAGGGCATCTGGAAATTTCTCTCGCACGCGTTCTTCGAGAATGAGCCGGTTCGCTCCATATGCCTGCCCGTCCCTTTTGAGTACATTGATGTCTGAAATGCTTGTTTCATCAGCATTATACGGATTTGACAGCACATCTATCGTCGATATCAGCACGAGCTTTTTGGGGGCAATTTTATCGATATTATCGAATGCGATATCGATTTGCGCCATATCTGCAAAAGGATTCTGGTTGGCCAGATATTTTTCGGCCCGAACCCCGGCATAAACGAGCAAATCGGGATGCGAAAACCATGCTTCGCCGATATTCTTTGAATTATATAACCCGTCAAATTGTCCGGATGCACAAATGTTGCTGCCGACAAACCCGGTAAATCCTACAAGTGCCCGCTTCATCCCGCTTACCCCATAATTTTTTCGATACTTTCAAATGTGAACGATTTCCGTTTAAACGAAAGCTCGAGCAGAATCTGCAAATAACGAATGATAACCGTTAGGATTGCAAACAACCCGAAAAACGCTGCCGACAGGAAAAGAATGGTGGATGTCCAGCCGCGGATCGGGTCGCTCAGGATATAAACGACGATCGAATAAATCACGATACCCAGACAGAATAAGCCCATCAACGCCGTAAACAGCATCGAGAGGCGATAGCCAATCGATGTAAACAGCAACAGCGAATTGGCAGCCAGGTCGCGACGATAAAGCGCTTCGGCGCGATTTTGTGGAAGTATGCCGCAGTTTTCCGGATTATACCTGATCTGTGCCGATTTCAGACCGCACCCGGCATACGCCGTCTTGCGATAGACGATCTCACGGTTCAGATTCCCGATGCGATTGATCGCTCGTCTGCTTAGAATACGGAAGCGCTCGGTACAAAACCGATAAGGAAATTGTCCATATCGATTCATCAGACTGTAAAACATCGATGAGCTCTTGCGTTGCTTCGTCTCGGGCACCGCACTGACGATATCGAACCCCTCCAGAGATTTGTGATAAACAGCCATGATGTCGTCGGTTTTGAAATCGAGCAATGCGGCATCAAACTCATAGACGAAGTCGCCAATTGCCAAATCCCGACCGGCATTCATGGATGGCTCCAAACCGTGAAAATAGCTCAGGTTGAGTAGCGATACACTCGTCTTGCAGCCAGTCTCTCTCGCTGCACTGCGAATGCGCTCAACGCTTTTATCCTGCGATGCATCATTGACGCAGATCACTTCCGAATGCTCGAAATGTTCATCAAGCGTTTTGATGACGGCCTGCACAAAAGCACCGATTCGGTCTTCACAATCATGCACATATATCACTGCCGAAACAAAATTTTTTTCTCTGCTGTCTAGCATGTCAAAATCTCGTCCAAATCATAAACGGTATTAATTTTCCCTGACAAAACGCCGACAAACGTCGGGTTTTTCGAATAAACGCGAATCACGGTTGGCCTTGAATCGTCAATCTCTGTCGATTTCAGAATGGGTTTCATCGAAAAGAGCGATTCACGATATGTAAAAGCGTATTCGTCGCGCAGGTATTTTCTGGCCAGACTGGCCATATAGGGAAAAGCTGAAACAGGTTTTGCCGGACAATCGTTGCAGTTGCCCAGGCATTGCGGCGAACAGAATCCTTCACTGCGTTTCTGACATTCAAACGTCGGCAGCGGATCATAGCTCGTCGTATGTGGCGTAAACGTCACCGATGTCAGCGAGTGAATGCCAGTCATACCAAACGGCATGATTGAAAAGAATGGCCCGTCCATCACGGTAAAGCCGTAATCTTTCAATGCGGCGTTGACATCACACAATATAATTTCGCACAGTTCGTATTTAATTTTGAACTTGTCGAAGCCGAGCTTGTCGAGGATCTGATTGGTAGATGCATAAGTCGCATTGAGTACAAACGGCGACTCATAAACTGCGCCGTCTTTGGTCGCGATCTCATAGACAGATTCCCGTTTTTCTATATTTTCTATAGAAGTATTATATCGTATCCGGACGTTGTTCAGACCGCTCAATTTGTCGGTATAATAATCGCGAAGTATAGAAGCATCGTAAGTGTATTCGCGGGTTATAAACGCGCCATCGCACATATCATCGCGAAAGAACTTTTCGGGCCGGATTTCTTCACAGGGAATCTTCGCGGCTTTGCAGAACTTCATAAAATGCTCGCCGTTTGACCACGAAAACTCGCGCGAGGTCGCATAAATCTTGTTAAACTCGCGATTAATGCAAAATCCGAAATCGCGGTTAAAGCGCTCGAAATAATTCGCCGATTTCAGAGCCGTCGACAGCGATCGCGGATAGTGATAGCCCTGATGCACCCGTGCCTGGTTGATATAGGTCGCCCTTCGAAACGGCGTCGCATCACATTCAATCACCAGAACCGATTCGCCGCGTTCCCCGCAAAATAGTGCTGAATACAGCCCATACAGCCCCGCACCAATAATTATTTTATCAAATCGTTCAACCATTTTACCGTAAAGCCTTAAATGCCGGTGCATTCAGAGCAAATGTCCACAAAATGACGTAGCTGCATATTACATGGCATTGATTTTGTCAATTGCACACATAGGGGGGCGCACCTATCCCTGCGGGATACGGCGCGCGGATCGCCTTGAGACGTGCTGCGCAGCGTCTCTGCGGCTTACCAAGCCGGGCTATCTGCGATACGCCCGGCACCTCATGACCGCTGCATACAATGCGTTGCAATGTACGGCGAGCGTAGAGATGTGTCACGTCGCGTCTCTACATGCGCGCATACGCCTGGCCCCTCGCGACCGTCGCATTTTATTTTGTTGCGATGTACAGTGACTGTGTTGATTTTTCAGTTTCGGACAGTTAGCCGGTCTGTCCGGGCGTGCCTGTGGCACACCCGGTTATCCATATAAATGAGACGCCTCTTCTGGGCGTGTCGGATTGTTGTTGTGCAATGTTGCGGCTATACATCGGCGTATTATCAACACTCTGGCCTTACAGAGCCATTTTTATCCGGAAATCGGATTACAGCTCGGGTTTGAAGACCATCCGGCGATAATACTTGAGTTCCTCGATGGATTCGCGGATATCATCCAGTGCGCGGTGATGATTGGCCTTTTTGTAGGGCTCGAGATTGGGATACCATCGTCGCACCATTTCTTTAAACGAAGAAACGTCCACATTTCGGTAGAACAGATATCCCGAAGTCCGTGGCATTTCCATATCGATGAAACGGCGATCCTGCCATACCGAGTTGCCACACAGCGGCGCCAGATGGTAATCGGCATATTCCGCAATAAATTCGTAGGTGAGTCTGTCCGCCTCTTCGATTTCGATTTGAGAATCGAGCACGCGCTGGACAAGGCCCGATTGCGTATGATGCTTGGTGTTCCATTCATTCATGCCGTCGAGTAATTCTTTGGACCGATGAATGGCGAGTTCGGGGCCTTCGGCAATGATATTGAGATCCGAATCGGTCACGAGCGTGGCGATTTCGATGATGCGGTCGACTTCGAGATTGAGGCCGGTCATTTCGCAGTCTATCCAAACGAGTGGCTGTTTGATTTTTGTGGTCATGCGAGTTTCTTTGAAATTGAGGTGAAGAAAAAGCCCGTGCGTATCGGCCGCAGGCCGATAGCACGGGCCGCAGGGCGTATTGGCCGCAGGCCGATAGCCCGCGCCCCATAATCTGTAATTTTGACAAAAAACGATCCCGGGGAAAAATCGGCGGGATTCTGCGGCGCTTATTTGTCACAGAATCGGACGTAATGCCACAAAAACAATCGGGTATGGGGACAAAAGGATGACGACATTAAACGACGCGATGGAGCAGTTTATTTCGCATTTGAAAGTTGAACGCGGTCTGGCGGCGAATACGCAGATTTCGTATCGGCGTGATATCGAGCGGTTTTGTGACTATCTGCGCGATTTGGGCATGACGCAGATCGAGGAAATTAGCGAAGATTTGGTGCGCGGTTATCTCGAAATGCGGGTTACGGATGCAGACGATGCGATAAAGACGCGGTCGCTGGCGCGGAATCTGGTCAGTTTGCGGCAGTGGATGAAGTTTTTGATGGGGGACGGCATTTTGACGGTGAATCCGTGCGAGCATATCGATTTGCCTAAGTTTGCGCAAAAAGACCCCGTTTATTTGAACGACGACGAGGTGCGGGGATTGCTCGAGGCACCAAACTGCGAGACGCCGGAGGGACTGCGCGACAGAGCGATGATTGAGCTTTTGTATGCGACGGGGCTGCGCGTTTCGGAGCTCGTGGGGTTGCATTTGCGCGATTTGAACCTGGATAATGGGTGTATTACAGCGCACGGCAAAGGTTCGAAAGATCGCGTGATTCCGATGGGCGAATATGCGCATTTGTGGATACGCCGATATATGGACAATGCGCGGGGATCGCTGCTATCAAATACACAAAGTGAAACGACGATTTTGTTTGTGACGCGGCGCGGAGACGGCATGACACGGCAGGGATTCTGGAAAAACCTGAAGCATTATGCGGTCGCGGCGGGGATTACCAAGGCGCTTTCGCCGCACAAGCTGCGGCATACCTTTGCGACCCATTTGATTGCGCATGGCGCAGATTTGCTGGCCGTGCAGGAAATGCTGGGACATGCCGATATTTCGTCGACGCAGATATACACGCATGTGTCACGCGAACGGTTAAAACGCATTTTCATGGAGCATCATCCCAGGATGAACCATTGAGCCGTGAGCCCAAGCCATGCGAATTGAGTACAGGTACACTGCATTTACTTTGGCTCCGTTGTACGAGTGTGGATATGTTGCTAGTAGGCTATAGCCCTGTCAGCTTAGAGCTCAGAGCTTGGAGCTTAGAGCGAGCCTGAGACCACTCAAAGCTCTAAGCTCTAAGCTCTAAGCTTTTAGCAACAGGCATTTTTATGTTGACCATATCCACGGTGGTTCAACACCACCTTTACTTTTTCTGGGGCGTTGCCCCAGACCCCATTCCGGTAGCTATTAGCTGTGTAGGGGGCGCGTTAGCGTCACTCTCGGAATGAAAATCCGAGATATTTGGGATGGGCAACCGCAAAACCCGGTTTTTTGCCGTATGGGATAAACTCAGTTATAAGAGCCGAAGCCACGGTGACAGACAGACTGTTGGCGGTTGGTCAAGGAAAGACTCGCAGGCAGGGTGCCTGTGGGACTGTCTGCAGACAGTTCTAGCATCAGGATAGTAATAATGCTGACATTAACCCGAAAACCAGAAGAAACGATTGTGATTGGAGAGGGTCCTGAACGTATCGAAGTGACTGTGAGGGAAATCCGCCGCAACCAGGTAAGACTTGGAATTATGGCGCCGGACAACATCCGGATATTCCGCAAGGAGCTTCTGGCGCGAGATGAATCCGAGGTACCGAATGAAAAGGCATTCAGGGAGGGAGAAGCGCCAATTCCCTGAACATCCCCGAAGTGCTGAGCTTCGGGGAACAGGAACGATGGTGGCGTTAAAGTCGAAAAAGATGCGCGTTCCTATGAAAGTATGTCTGTCGTAGGAAAGGAATAATCGATTGACGCCGTGAACAGAGACGTGTTAAAGTACTAAAGTCGTTAATTGCTGCCTGTCTTGGAACGCAGGCGGCGCTCATCAGAGCTTGAGACATATTTAAATAGGAGTCGCATCCATGATTCAGGCCTTCGTATCGCTAAAATTGCAACAACCCCCGCGAACGGAGCCGGGAATGCGGAGCTTTTATGAAGCTCTGCAGGGCGCTGTTTTTAGTCAACCCACAATTTTCCGGACCAATGCTGATGCAGCTGTACGTCCATATTCGCTGGACGCCATTGTGGAGGCATCGCTAAATCCTCGCTGCAAGTTTGTTGTTCTGCGAGCAGAGAAAGAGAAATTCTGGCAGTGCACATTCTTACTCCCCGATAAACAGGGCATGGGTGCATTATTTTTTGATCTTCAAAAAGCAGATGCGGGACGTCGTTTATCGCCCGAATCGCTGATTGAAATGTTCAAAAAACTGTACAAATCCTTGTCGCCGCGCCTGATTCGTATCGGTGATTCAGAAGCCCGTGAAAAGCTCAAGAGCAAACACGGTCTCGTTCAGATGCCGGGTATCGGACGTATCGAATGGCTGCAGATCGTTTCGCCTGAACTGTACAGCGATATCTATAATCCTTCCGAACTCGTTGCCGCACCTTGCTATGCTGCAGAGATTCTGGAAGATGGTGCGCTGTTTATGCGCGTCTATGAAGATCCCAACGATTGGGATTCGGAAGACAATATTTCTCAGGCCAACTTCATCCCCGGTTTCCTCGCTGGTATCGTCAAGATCAAAGACAGCGACAAGGAAAAGGAGAATCTGCGGGATTTGGAGCGTATCTGGAGTCGTGCCGAAAAGACCGCCGAAAATGCTTACGAAGCTTTAAGTGCATCGGCACCTGTCAAGCCGGCAGAACCTGCCAAGCCAGCAGAACCGGTCAAGCCTGCAGAACCGGTCAAGGCCGAAGAACCTGCAGAAGCTCCAGCCGAAGCTGCCGAGCCGCTTGAAGACAGCGATCTCAAAATGCGCACAGTCGTTTACAACCGACTCAAAGCTGATTTCAAAGTCGAAGAAAGCAATATCACCAAGGCAAGTGTCGAAGGTCCGTGCACCATCTTTAAGGTTAAAGCCGAGAAAAAGCCCGTTTTCTATGCTTCCTATCAGGATCTCGATCTGCGCGTCTTCATTCTGAATTCGCTCGAAGATCTCGCACGCTTCATCTCGACCAATGGCTGCAGCATCAATCAGAAACATGTCGAGAAGATTCGTACGCTGCTCAAGAATTACTATCATCCCGAATATCATATTCTCAATACAATCGATCAGTTGCCACTTGAAGTTCGCCGCGATCGCCGTGTCAAGGATCTCGAAAAAGAGTTCAAACCGGCTTCGGTTGAGTCGGTGAGTGAAGGCGTCAATACCGTCACATTCTGGTTCTATCGTCCCGATATCATGGGCGTCGAAACGCTTTCAATGACGCAGTTCGACGATATGCCGATGCAGCTTGAAGTGAAAATCAAGTGCACCGATATGGAGAATGAGCCGGAACCCGCATCGACGCTGGCTACCGATGTAACTGCCGAGCGTAAAGCACCCAAATCTGAAGCGCTCAAAGAAGGGGCACCTGCAGAAGAAACCAAGAAAGAAGCTCCCAAGGCCGAAGAACCCAAGAAAGAAGAAGCGCTTGCCAAGGTCGAAAGCGATAATGTCCCCGCAGAACAGAGCTCCGATGGTATGGCTGGCAAGATCATTATCGTGGTTATCGTCCTGCTCATCGTCGCCTACGTATTGGCGGCCGTTTTGATGTTTGACAACGATTTCCTGTTCATCCAGAAATTCATCAACCAGTAATTCGTCTTGCGACAGGTATACAGATAATTTCCGAAAGCCCGGCCGGCAACAAGTCCGCCGGGCTTTTGTTTGCAATAGAAATGCTGCACTTCGCAGCCAAATTTATGGATAAAATATGGGCGCACTCGAAGGAAGTCTGACTTTTAAAACGTTTTATGTCGAAGGCGAGCCGCCTGACGATTTTCATCAGGACTACCTGAATCGTTTAAATCGCCATTTTTTTGAGCCATTGAGCCCCGTTGGTGAAGAAGAGCGAAGCATCGGCTGGGTTCCTGCGCAGGATCCAATTGCGACCGAATTTACCCGGGATCAGGTGTTTTATAATCAATATATCGTATTTGCGCTGCGCATCGATAAATGGTCACTCCCATCCGCATGGGTCAAGGCTATGATGCGAAAAGCCATCGCCGAAAGATTGCCCGAGCTCGAAGCCGAAGAAGCTAAAAAACAAACCGAAGACGGCAAACTGCGGCCAAAAGCAAAATTGTCAAAAGCTGAAAAAAATAAGATCAAGCTAGAAGTCACCACCGATCTCAAGCATAAGATTTTGCCCACGATGAAAACCATCGATGTGGTTTGGAATATCTCTGAACGAAGACTGCGCCTTTGGACGACATCGTCTGCGTTATGTGAAGAATTTGCAGAAATGTTCGAAGAAACCTTCGGCCTGACGCTGAATCTGGATAACCCATTTTTGATGGCCAAAGATCTTGGACTGACCGAAAAACAACTGGATGCGATGGTCGATGCCGAACCGTGGATTCCCGCATACGATGAGGAGAACTAGCAATGGATATGTTTGAAAAAATCGAGCGGACACGGCATTTCGGCGAAGCATTTATGCTGTGGCTTTGGTACCACTCGGTGATCGATGATACGATTTTTTATCTGAGCGATAATACTTCGCTGGCGCTTGCATTTGACAATCAGATAACGCTTGAGGCCAAACTCGCAGAAGCTGAAAAATCGGTGCTTTCGGGCGGCGCTCCTGCCGAAAGCCGGGAAGCTTACGAAGGTTTGCGCCAGGGGAAAATGGTATCCCAGGCAAAAATCCGCGTTCAGCGCGACGAAAAAGAATGGGTCTTTGTGTTCGTTGCCAATTCCATGTCGTTGAGCGGGCTAAAAATTCCGGCGCTGATGACAAAGGCTGAAGATGAAAAACTCTACGAAAGACAAGCATTAATCGAGGAAATCGACGCCCTGATGCGCGGCTTGTATGAGCGATTCCTCGCCGTTCGTCTGGATCCAAAAGCATGGAAAACCGAAAAGAATAATATCCACGAGTGGATGCAAACCCAGGGTCAGGAAGCGGAGTAATGGATTTTTTTGCTGAATACATCCAGCCTTTTTTACTCGCCATTTTACAGGGAATAACCGAGTTTTTACCCGTATCGAGCTCGGGGCATCTGGTATTGCTGAATGCGATGATGCCCGTCGATTCGGGGATGCTGTTTGATTTGGTGCTGCATCTGGCGACACTGGGCAGCGTCTGCGCATTCTACAGACGCGATATCGCCGACATCTTTATGGGGTGTATTCGCGAAATTCGTGAATATTTGAAAAAGCCCAAAGAAGGGGCAAAAACGGATTCGGATTCTGAAGATCTCAAAAAAGAAGATGCGACTGTTCAAAAGCCTGATGACGATCCGAAAGCGGAAAACAGTGAAAATGCGGGGTACGCGAACCTCAAGTTCGTAGGTTTTTTGCTCGTTTCGACCATCATTACAGGTGTGATCGGCCTTTGTCTGAACGATATCGTCGAAACACGTTTGCGCAATATTATCATCGTTGGATCGCTGTTAATCTGTAATTCGGCGATATTGTGGATGTCACAAAAACGCGGCATGTTCAAAGTGACCGATGGCAAGCTCAATCTCAAATCGGCGATTGCGATTGGTCTTGCGCAAGGGCTTGCGGTTTTACCGGGCATTTCGCGTTCGGGATCGACGATTACAGTCGCATTGTTGCTCGGCATCGAGGGAAAAGATTGTGCAAAGATCAGTTTTTTGCTCTCGATTCCCGTCATTCTGGGGGCGATTGTTCTGCATTTGTCCGACTTGACTGAAATTCAGAGCAATGGCATCATCATCATTGTTTTGGCCGCTCTGGTTGCTGCTGTTGTCGGCTATATCAGTCTTGTGCTGCTGACACGTCTTTTGCAAAACGCCAAATTCCATCGATTTGCGCCCTATTGTCTGCTCGTTGGTTTGATTGCTGTGGCCTGTGGCATTTTGATGTAATGACGGCCTGAATTTTGCTTATTTCTTTAGCTCAGCGATGTTGAAAGAATTATCATCATCGGCAGTGGAAAAACAAAAGTGGACATGCTAGAAAGATAACGTTGGATTTTCTGACAAGGAGAGGCCTTATGAAAAAATTCGCAGCTTTTATGATGATGTTGATTTGTGCAGCACTTTTTGCCACAACCGCATTTGCATTTGAAAAAGGTGATCGCGTGCTGGTGCTTTGGGAAGATGCTTATTGGTATCCCGGCACCGTTCAAAGCGTCGAAGGCAATGTCGTTTTGGTCTATTTCGATGATGGCGACAAAGCTACCGCAGATTCCGAGCGCGTAAACAAGCTGGACTGGGATGCCGGCGATATCGTCGAGTGCCGCTGGCCGTTTAACAATCAGATGTACAAAGGTCGCTTTGTTAAGCGCGATGGTGAAAAAGTCCGCGTCGTTTTTGATGACGGAGACAAAGCCGATTTGACGATGAGCGTTTGCCGTCAAAGCCGTGAAAGCCGCCTGGTTGGCCGATAGGTTTTCAAGCTCCAAGTTGTGTGAAATCGCGGTTGCGCGTTTTGTCGCTCCGATGATTTCATACAGATGATTTGATGCCGGAGGTACCTGCTGTACCCCCGGTTTTTTTGTGTCTGAAGGCTTTGCCTGGGGTACAATTATTGAACCCCTTCAGCGTTAAACGTCATTTTAGCCTTATGCGCGTTTTGACGGCTTGCGCCGTAAACTCATTATCTGCGCGGCGACGCACTGGATGCGAAGGGCGCGTCGTTATTCATCTTGAGGAATTTGGGCTGCTTGCGGATCGGCGATGGGTTCGACTGGATCTTCGATGCCCATTCGCTTTTTCCAAATTGAATAACAGAGTGAACATCTGCCATAGTGCTTGGCTTTGTCGCCTAAAGCATTGCATTCGTCTTCGAGCCCTTTATGGACCATCGCATCGAGGCGGGCTTGTCTGGTATGGCATGCGCCTTTAACTTTGAATGGGCGCCAGATGCCCACAGCTTCTCCCAACCAGCCATGTTCTTCTTCAATATCGGTTTCAATGCTGTCGAGGGATTTGGCGATGCGCTCAAATCGCGTTTGATACTGATTACATGGCGTTCGCAGCAATAACCACGACAAGGCTTCGGAAGACCTCGCCGGATTCAGGAAACTCAAGCCATTTTGCAGTTTTTCGGACGTCGCATTGTCTTCCATCATCGAATACATGATGTCTCTGACCGCATCGTGACAGACCACACCAGGATCGATATTGATAAGCGACAATGCATTGCGAACGACGATATGATATTTCTTTAACGCATAAGCGTTGAACATCATCATCATCGTGTATCGGGAACTATCGTGGTATTTATTTTTTAGCTTATCGAGTGTTGCAAAAGCCGCCTCGAAATTGCCATCGACGCATTTTTGCGCAGCATCCTGTATTTTTTTGTCTTTATACAGTGAGCTGTACTCGGGAATTGGACAAACGATCTGCGCATATTCAGCGATAGCCTCGTCAGATAATGCAAACGCCGATTCCTCCAATGCAACCATCTGATCGGCTTCTTCGGATTCGGGATCGGATTGATCCTTCGCATCCATAAGCTCATCCGGTTGGTCTGTTTCTGTCGTTTCTGTTGGTGCTGTTGGCTCTGCAGCTTCCTGGGGAATTTCGGCGATCGTTTGAACTTCTTCTGTCGGCTGATTCTGAATCTGATTATGTTTCCATAGCATAACCAGCAATGCTGCAGCCAAAAGTACCAGCGCAGTGCCAAAGATAATCGTCGCGACATTGTTTTTCGATTTTTTCGCATGGCCGCTTGCATTTTCAGCATCGTGGCTGCCATTGTCTTTGGCGTTCTTATTTCTGGATGGCTGCGTTTGGATGAGGGCGACTTCATCGGGATTGATGTAGGGATTTGAGATGGTCGTTCGCCCTTTGGCACTTCCCGAATCTGGTTTTATCTGTAATTTTGGCGTGCGTTCACCGCTTTGCATACCAATCAGAGCCGGTTCATTGCTGCCAGATTGTGACATGCGCAGATTCAGCGATGGATCGAAGCGGTTGGCGATATCTGTCAGGACGGCGCGGACTTCGCGCGCCGACCCATAGCGGTCTTCGGGGTGTTTCATCAGCAGCCGCTGAATGACTTCGTCCAGTTCCTGTGCACAGCTAAGTTCCGATGTCAGATGCGGCGGGTCGAGCACCAGATGCTTATTCAGCAGCAGGATATAATTGTCTCCGTCGAACGGCGGCGTGCCCTCGATCATCTCATACAGCAGACAGCCGCACGAATACAGGTCGGCCCGCAAATCGACCTGGTCGCCCATCACCTGTTCGGGCGAAAGATACTGCGGTGTGCCATAAACCTGACCTGCCTGTGTGAGCGTGCCCTCGTTGTCGTTCGTGATATCGGCGTGCGCAATGCCAAAATCGATCAGTTTCACATAATCGTCGCGCTCATCCCGCTTAATCAGCGCAATATTCTCGGGTTTTACGTCTCGGTGAACGATGCCGCTTTCGTGCGCGCACTGCAAAGCGCTGAGCAGGTCGAGCATGATTCGGAAAACGCTGTCGATTTCAATTTTTCCAAGACGTTCCAGCCGATCTCTGAGCGTTTCGCCGTTCAGAAATTCCATCACGAGGTAAAAATCGCCGTTTTCGGTCGAATCGAAATCGGTCACCTGGCAAATATGCGGATGGTCCAGTTGTGCAGCGGCATTGGCCTCTCGTCGAAATCTGGCGAGCGAATCGGCCTTTTCAGCGATGTGAACGTGCATCAGTTTGATGGCAAACTGTCTGTGAATGGTCACATGTTCCGCGCGATAGACTTCACCCATCGAGCCTTTTCCAAGCACTTCGCGGATGATATACCTTTCTTTTAACACGTCTCCAGGGTTATACGACATGCGATGCCTCCCCCCCCAAAGCCAAAAAAAATCCCCAAAGCATGTCAATTGCCATACTGCGGGGACAAATATGGTAAATTAAAAGTTTTATGCTAAAATAACAGGGATACAAAAGTCAATTGAATTGCAGTGGCGCGAAGGCACCTAAAAACAATTCGGCACTGATGCGCTTTTGTAACGGTTTGCTGTGATAATGTATCGTTCCGAAGCATCGGCCGGAATCATCACCAACCGCTTGACCATTCTAGAGTCTGTGCTAAATTTTGGTGTATTGTTTGGGGCGCGCGCTTTCGGCATTCGCCGATACGCGCTGCGGGCGCGCCTATGTGCCATACGGCGCGCCATCCTCACCCACGATGTTTTGGCTGGCCGTGATAACGGCCAAAACACAGGAGCAAGCGATCATCATGTCTGATAGCGAGGCCGTTCTTGAACATCTCGAAAAAATCGCAGCGTTATGCGTTTCGCGGTCGTTTTCTGAATTGGATCCCGAAATGCTGATTGCCGCAGTTGCAGATTTTCTGCGCATTCCCGAAAACGACGGTGAAGCTTTAGCATTAAAACGCGCCAGCATGACGGGAATCACCATTTTGCGCCAGGTTGCGCAGATGACGTGGTATCGATGCGGCTGTGGGCCAATTTCGCCGCTTTCGGGAATCATCGATGTGATGTGTGATAAATGTGGGGAACTTCGACGTCTGCCGCCGCGTCTTTCGCGCGCACCGTGGCCGATGGCTGTCGCATGTTATCAGCGCTTGAATCCGACGGGCTGGTTCGATGATTTAAGTGCAGGGATGATGGCAGAACACACCGGGGTGATCGAAAGCGGCGCGTATCCGCAGGATAGCGCCGCAGGGGGAGACGCGTATTCGGCACAGCCGAATAGCGGCGCGGGGGATATTCCCCCGAAAATGCGCATCATTCGTTGCTCAGACGGTATGATAATCGCCGAAAATGGCGAAATTAAAGGACTTTCGTGGATTGCACTGTCCATACCCGCATCACATACAATGTAGGTGCGTGTCTTATGAATTTTGCGCATTTTGCGAAAATTCTGCGTTGAGTATCGAAATTCGTTGCCGAATCTGCTAAATGGCGCGGTAACTGACGCGTTTGTGCGTCATTTCGTGTATTTTGTGAGGATATCATGTTGAACAAAAAGTTTTTTGCGTTGAGTTTTTTGGCTTCTTTGCTGGTTTTTGGCTGCTCCGATGATGCCAAGAAAAAGGGCAATGAGCCAGCGACAGAAACAGCCGTATGTAACAATGGCGTGCTCGAAGGCACTGAGGCTTGCGATGGCGATAAGTTTGCAGATGGCGTTCGTGTTTGCCCGGAAGGATACACGATTGACGATGATGCCAAGATTGTTTGCACAGATGCGTGTGCGGTGAATACGAGTGCCTGTGAGAAAATTGATACATCCAAGTGCGGCAACAGCGAACTGGATGGCAATGAAGAATGCGATGATAAAGCATTTGTCGAAGAAAAGCGCGTTTGCCAGAATGGCTACGAAGTCGATAATGTCGAAAAACTGGTTTGTACAAATGGCTGTACCATTGATAAAAGCGCATGCACGCCCAAATGCAGCAATGGCAAGCTGGACGACGATGAAGCGTGTGATGGTACTGTGTTCGCATCTGGAAAAGATCAGTGCCCCGATGGTTTTCATGGCACAGTCAAGTGCGGTGCGGATTGTAGGGTAGATATCTCCGCTTGCGAGCAAAACGACACTTCAACATGCAACAATACGCAGCTTGACGAAGGTGAGGTTTGCGATGGGGAGCTGTTTGATAACAGCAAACGCAAATGTCCGGATGGCTTTGAAGTCGATGATGTCAGCAAAATCACCTGCAACAGCAATTGTACCCTCAATACCAGCGCCTGTGTGAAAAAACCGGCTTCAACATGCAACAATACGCAGCTTGACGATGGTGAGGTTTGCGATGGGGATCTGTTTGATAACAGCAAACGCAAATGTCCGGATGGCTTTGAAGTCGATGATGTCAGCAAAATCACCTGCAACAGCGATTGCACCCTCAATACCAGCGCCTGTGAGCCCAAAGACGGCGATTCTTCATGGTGTGATGAGCACAACGTATTGCATACGTGTATCAATAAAGAATGTATAGAAGAGAACTGCACGATGCGGCATGGTATTTGTGATGCCGATACCCTTTCCTGCATCCCACGGGACTTCACATGTAATGGCTCGGTACTCAATATTACGGGTACGGAATTCAGTTATGACTGCGCCAATAACAAGGAACTGGATGGCAATCTAAAAGACGATATTCTCTGCAATACTTACTATGGCTGCTCAGATAACGCCTGTGTCGGCGATGATCTCAAGAGCTGTGTAGATACCGGGTGTGATGTTATTGAACACTGTGATCCTGGCAAGTGTTCAGATCAAGCGTTAGCTTGTGTGGTTTGCGATCCGGATGCGATTGAATGCAGCATCGATGAAGAGACGGGGCTGGCTGTCGCCAAGATGTGTATGTATGGCCAGGAATGGGTCGAAGATACCTGTTTCAAGGGATGGGCGTGTGATGCAGAAAAAGGTGGCTGTTATAATGCCGATCCCTGTACCGAAGGCGGATCTGGTATTTGCACCGGCGCTGATAACAAAACCTATAAATATTGCAATGCAAATACCAAAGCCTGGGAAGCAACGGTTTGCGTCGCCGATTGCGATCCGGATAGCGGCTGTGGCACCTGCGGCGATACATTTAAACAGGACTATGAAGTCTGCGATAAAAATAACGAAGACACCATCTATAAAACCTGTGAACAGGCGTTTGGCAGAGATTACAAATGGACTGGAAAACCCGGATGTAATGATACCTGCTCTGGCTTTGTGACCGGCACATGCACCCATAAGCCCGAAGTTCAGATCGATTCGTGGACGATTTCCGATCTCGCCAGTATGAAGAGAAATAAGCAAATCGATTTAAATGGCGGCATGACGACTTCCGAAGCGGTAGATGGTGGCTGGAGAGTTGGCCCATGGGGTAATGCCAAGAGCCCGGACTTCAATAACCGCTATATTTCGTTCATTTCGAGCAAGGCAGATTCGAGTGTTTACGATACGCTCATCTTCAGCTTTAAAGTTAAACGCAACGACAAAGGCCCGAAAGCCCTCAAAGTTGCATTCTACGATGGCGATACGAAGTTCTTTGAATCGAAGGAAATCATCATCACAAACGATGAAGTACTCCAGAGTGTGAGCAAGCTGGATCCGAACAGCAAAGGTAAGATCAGCGTTCGCGTTTCTGCATATAAATCTGTGGAAGCATCAACCGGCACGATGACAATCTCCGGAATGGAGCTAAAGGGAACAATGAAATAATTTGGCTGAGCTATCCTCGTCATTCAGAAAAGCCGGGTCTTCGTGCCCGGTTTTTTTGTATTTTGCAAATCATCAGGATCATGTAGACTTTATTGGATTTGTTGATGTCACAGGTGTCCAGACTGTGAATTCCGGAGTGACCATGAGAAAGCGATCGAGCATATTTGGAGCCGTATTGGCGTTATCCATCGCGTCGGGGTGTGACAGCGATTCGAACGATTTCACATTTTCAATCAATGCAGATCCGTCTCGCACCCATGCGCCCGGTAATATCACGTTCGAGCTGGTGCGGGATGATGGCAGTGATGTCCGGATTTGTCGCGGTGACTGGGATTTCGGCGATGGTGTGACGCTTGGCGGCACTTACGAAGCCACCCACACTTACAAAACGGCTGGACATTATAAAGTCTCGGTTTCGCTTCGCTGCGATGATCAGAGCAGTCACTCGGCGACCAATGTCGATGTTTACGATACGGTCGATTTATCGGTTGGTGCGCTCGAAGCCCGACCGCTGGATGTGAGTACAGACGGCAATTTGTCGGTTTCTTTCCAGGTTTCCAATGAAGTTGCGACGCCATTACAGGTGCCAACGGTTGTCGAGGTCTATTTGGCGCCTACACAATCTGCAACGGCCTATCTGGAACCCGGCGCGTTCCGCATCTATCGGAACACGCTCTCTTCTTTGGGGGGCGCTGGAGACGAAAATGGCATCCAGATGTTTGAGCTCGACATTCCAATGACGAGCAGCGTCAGCACCGGCAAATATTATGTCGTGGCCGTTGTAAATCCCGATCAAAAGGTCGGCGAGCTATCTTACGAGAACAATGCATCGGTGGGGTATCAGAGCATTACAGTGCGCAATCAGGCAACCGATGGCGCCGATTTCGAGCCCACTGTTTTTGTCGTTTCCCCCGATTCGACATCCGTTCTCACCTCACTGAGTGCGCAGTTTAAATTCCTCAATCTGGGGTCGACGACAGCCGAAAACTTCCATTACGAAATCTGGATCGGTGCACAGAATAATGCGACCGATATGGAAGGTGCCTATAAGATTCACGAATCCACAATTAGCGGCGCCATTTCGGGCAGCGAAAAGATCATACAGGATGTGCTTGTTTCGGTGACCCCAGCTATCTCAGAACCTGGTTTATACTATTTATGGCTGATACTGGATTCGGCAAATGAAATCGTCGAGCGCAACGAAACGAACAATACCATTCGCAGCTCGAATCCGATTCGCGTGACAAACGAAGTGGTTCTGGATGCAGATATTTCGATACAAACTGTAGAATTTACGCCATCTTCGGCAACTGCCGGCGGCACATTTACGAGTAGAATCGGATTGCTCAATCAGGGATCTCAGCGAACCGGCTCGTTTATCTGTACCGTTTTTCTGTCCGAAGATATGTCGCTCGACATCAATAAGGATCATATCGTTGGCACCATTAATGTCAACGATTTGCAGCCGAATGCTTCCCGCGAAGTCACTGGCACAGTAGAAGTGGATGTCGGCATAAAAGCAGGTAATTACTGGGTCTACGCATTTTGTGATTCGAGCGGTATCGTCAGCGAGGCCAACGAAGATAACAATATCTTCCGAAGCGATAGTCAGATTGTGGTATCGCAAACAGCCGACGTCGATTTGCTGTTTGGACAGATAAAACTGGAAGCCGACAGCGCCAAAAAAGATGGCGAATCACTGCATTTCACTGCGCCACTGTGTAATCAGGGAACGACAGCCGCCGGCCCATTCATGGTTGCAGTTTCGCGCACCAATCTTTGTGATGGCTCTAAAACCGATCTTTCGCGTATTTCAATGGATGGGCTTGAGCCTGATTCCTGTCAGACGCTGACAATCCAGGAACCCTTCTTCTGCGATTTCTGGTGTCCGAGTTACCAAATCACGCTGACCGCAGATGTGGCGCAGCAGATCATCGAACGCAACAGATCAAACAACACCTCCCAGCTTGCTGAAACGGTATGGCTCACTGGCGATGATTGCATTTGTGCCCCGGATAAATACGAAACCAACAACTCAACGCCAACTGCTCGCACGGTGACGTCCGTAGATGATGATCTGACGCTTTGCCGCGCTGATGTCGATGTATTCAAACCCGATGTCAAACAGGGACAGAGTTTTAGTGCCATGCTGTCGCACGATTCGGCACATTCGCCGCTAAAACTCGAGTTGCTGCGCGGTGCTGAGGTCGTCCAGACAAATGCCGGCGGAGATCATCTCTATATTCAGCAGATAAGCTTGCAGGATATCGATGAGTTCCCGGTTTATCTGCGTGTGAGCGGCCTGAATGATATCAGTGCGAATCGATATCATCTCAATCTGAATGTATTTGAACAGACCTCCGGAATCGATTTGGTTGCAGACAATCTCGTGATTGATACCGGTACATTATCGGCATCCGAAGCCAAACAGGTTTCATTTGATATCTATAATCTCGGTTCCCAGAATGCGGGTGCATTCTCAATCGGCTATTATATTTCGCAAACCGCCGAAATCGATGATACTGCATGGCGAATTGCCAGCCAGTCGCTTTCTGGTCTGAATGCCGGTACTTCGACGAACCAAAGCATCTCTCTGATATTGCCGTCCGATATGGCTGGCGGAGCCTATCACCTGATCGTTCGCCTTGATGATACATCGTCGCTCGAAGATGTGCGCCCCGATAATAATACGCTTCGCAGCTCGGAATGGATATTTGCCCGTTCCTGTTGGGATGTGCTCGATCCCAACGATTCGATGGATGCCGCCCACGAAATATCGCTCGCCGAAGGCGCGTTTAACCACGACAATCTCGCGGTATGCCAGACGAATCCGGATTTCTATACATTTGATGTCAGCAGCGGATCATCGCTGGATATCGCCGTGACCAATACGGGCACAGGCGATTTCGATCTGTTCCTGTACGACGTCGATGGCAACGAAATCGCGTCTGCGCGAACGACTGCGCTTACCGAAACGATTCACAAAGATATCATCATGGGAGATCAGCGCCTGATACTCGAAGTCAGACTGCTGAATAATCTCTACAATACGCAGGAAACAGGCTATTCGATGTCGATACAAACCGGCGATGCGCCATCGTGGCTGAATTGTAATGATACATTCGAGCCCAACGATTTTCTGTCGCGCGCTTATAGCCTGCGGGACGCCGCACGTTCTGGTTCGATGGCATCCATTTGTCCCGTCGGTGATATCGATTACTATCAGATTGATATGGCAGAAGGCGACAGGCTTCAAATCGGCTTTGTGACGGATTCCCCCATCCTTCGTGCGGCATTGTATAATCCCGAATACCGGTTTATCAGCATGCTCACGAATCTGTCGAAACAAACGATTGATTACACCGCTACGGTCGCCGGACTCCACTATCTGCGCATATTTACGAATGCTCAGGATGCTTCTCAGCTCAATTATCAGCTGGTGTGGCTGGGTCGGGATGGCTCAGATGTGGCCGTTGCCAATCTGGATATCACGTCGCAAAACATCCATGCCGGGCAAAATATTGCCCTGTCATTCAATTTGTATAATCAGGGCACGCAACCTTCCAGCGGAACCGTCGATATCGAGCTCGTCACTGCATCGTCTGTTTCCACGCTGAAACACATCGACTACTCGCTAGAAATCGATGAAATCAAGACGCTGTACGATAAAGTATCACTGCCATCCAATGTCTCGGGAGACGCAACACTTATCGTTCGCGTGACAGATGCAAACGATATCGATCTCAGCAATAACGAAACCTCAACCACCATCAAAATCGCGCAATCCTGTTTGAACGATACCAACGAGCCAAACGATAATATACTTTTGGCGACCACGTTATCATCCAGTATATCTGCCAGTATCTGCCCATCCGACGAAGATTGGTACAAGCTGGAAGCCACAGCCGAAAGTCACGTATCGCTTGAATATATCTATACAAACGGCGATCTTGTACTGTCACTTTACGACAACACCGGCAAACATCTCGCGACATCCGATACGGCAACCGGCACAGAAACGGTCAATATTTCCGCTGCAGGCACATACTATCTGCGCGTGCGCGGCGCGACTTCATTTGATGAGAATTCGTACACAATTTCTATGGAATAGGCGTGCTATGTTCTTTATTGGAGACGTTCCACGGAACGTCTCTGCTCGCCTATGCGCATTGCGCATACGGCTCGCCGGCCGCATCTATTGCCTGCGGCAATACGCTGCGGCGTGTTTATTATCTTGCGACTCCGATTAAAAATATCTATAAAGCGTAACCGGGGGATACATATCGCATTATCAAGGAGGTTCCGTATGAAAGCGAACCGCAGTTTAGTCGTTTTGAGTTTTATATTGGCTGGCATGTGGACATGTGCCTGTGAGCTTGAACACGCACGTGATTCTGAACAGGGATATTTCGATGTGAACAGCGGTGCCTGGAAGGATGGCTTCGATGAAAGACATTGTGGCAGAGATAAAATAAATAATAATTTGGTAGATTGCTTTGCGATATCGAAATATGCAAATGCCAAAGAAAATGCTGTGAAATGTGTATTTGATACTGAATGGAGGTGCCAGATCGATTCCACACAAACACACCCCTGTAAATGCGGATACCAATATGATAATAAAAATGACGAATGTGTGCGAGTTGATAAAGAATATATTAGTGAAGAATCTACAGATATAAACGATCCAATCTGTAAGGAATATGACAAGACACACTGCGGCATCAAAGAAGAATATAAAGCACTCGATTTGAGCTATTTAAATGAAAATGGCGTTGATGCATATATCAATTGTAAAACAGACTATTTAAATGCAACGGAGTTGAACTGTATTAACATTGCAGCGCCGGAGCATGATTATCAATGCAATGCATTGGCGTGTGTGCCTGGATATCACCTGGCACCCGCAGCAGACGCGGAAATACAGAAGTGTGTAGAAGACACAGTTGAAGCCTGCGGCAGTTTGGATAATAACTGCACAACGAAAGGTGGCGTACTGCCAGATCATATTCTTTGTGTGGATGGGCGCTGTAAAGCTGACGCATGCGATGACAAGTATTATCTGGACGCAGCAGATTCCATGTGCAAACCTCAGACCGTCGAAAATTGCGGTGTCGAAGGAAATATCGACTGCAAGAAGCAGTATTCCGACGCCACAGAATCATCGTTATTCTGCGAAAATGGCGCATGCGTTGTGAAATGTTCAGATGGCAAAATACAATCAGAAACCGGTGAATGTTTTACGCAGAGCTGGACTGCATGTGGCCCAACCAAGCACAACTGTTCTGTCGATTATAAGGAGGCGGAGCCTTCGAAGAATAAAGCTGAATGCGTGAATGGCGAATGCAGAATAAACTGTAGCGCAGATGAAGTTCAAACCAAGCTCGGTAAATGTATTTCAAAAGTCTGCCCCGATGGTTATCGATGGGTAGAAACTGGCGATACTGGTGAGGGTGATTGCGTTCCCAATAATTCAATAGAGCATTGTGGTGTTGCAGCAGGCACAGATCAAGGTGTCGATTGCAGATCGGTTGAGGGTTATGAATTCGCACTATGCATTCATCCGACCGACAGTCTGAACGATTTGATGTTTGATCTGAAATGTGAATACAAATCGGCACAGCAAGTCGTTGAGGAATTTAAATCGGAGAGCGAACAATACGATGAATTTATTTGCTCTGCATTGACATGCAAGAGCGGGTTCACGCTCAAAGATAATATGACTAAGGTTGATGGCAAAAATCAAGGCTATTATAATTGTGAATCGTATCGCATTAACAGCTGTGGCAGCAACAAAGTGGATTGTACACTTGAACCATTCTGGGATGAAGGTCTGTGCTATGTCGACGAAGATGGCAAAGGCAATTGCATCGCCACGAGTTGTAAGGCCGGTGGCTATCTGGATGTGATAAAATGCCGGCCAAATACAGCAGCCAGCTGTGGTACTGCGAATCATGCATGCAAAACGAACCAATATTGCGGCATCGAAGACGAAAAAGCGGCATGTCTGGATGCCTGCCCAGACGGAATGAGCTCAGAAAATCGCGTCTGTGTCGACTTTAACTCGAGTATTCAGTATTGTGGCGAATTCGCCAAGGCTTCCTGCATTGCTAACCACCGCGAACGCAATGAATCCGTCAGAACTTGCGTCAATGGCATCTGTGAGCTCACATCATGCCTGAATGGCTATCATCGGTGTAAAGATGACGATAGTGAAAATCCTTGTGAATGCAGTGGCCCGAAAGATGCCACAGGTTATTGCTGCGAGATGAATACGAAACAACGCTGCGGCATTGACAGAGTAAAGTGCTCAGCGTCTGGTAGTGGTATTGGCGGAGGTGTGGCTATAGCCAGCTTGCATTGCAGCTCTGGAACCGATGATGCAAAATGCGTGACTGGCGAACAACAAACGATCGGCTTAGAAGTTGGTATGAGTTGCCATACTGTGGTGGAACCAGGTCCAGGCATCGGAGGTGGTACATTCCCAAAGCCATAACCATACGTTACGGTTTTTATCATGTGCAAGCCGGGAGATGTTCCACGAAAGCAGAACGTCTCTACGGCCCCTGATTAGGGGATTGTCCATTTATCACTGGCATGCGATTTAAAGTAATTGTTCAGCCATTTAAATTTAAATGCCGTAGGCGTTCAATAATAGCCCCCGGTTGGCGCGTAACGACTACCGGGGAGATCAACGAGTTCCCCTCTTTTTTCTCCAAAATTTTGCCAGCCTTTTGGGCTGGCAAAATCTTGGGAGAAGGAGAAAAGAAACTGCCTCATCCCCCCGGGTTGCCGAGGGCTATTGATATGCAAGCCCAAACTGGCTTATGCAGAATCGCTCGATTTAAAGTCCACCCTTTAAATAAACCTCGACAGTATTCTGGACAATGGGTTAGACTGTTCTTGGCATAGGAGCGCCAGATCGTCGAAATCCAAACATGCTTTGAGGGACAATATGAAAAAAGTAATTTATTTGATGGCTTTATGTTGCATCAGCTTTGGGTGTACGCTGGAAGAGCCGTGTGAAGATGATGAGTTGTATTCTACAGACGGGAAATGTATCAAATGTATTGCTCAGGCTATGCCAGGATATCATCTTGAGGATGGTCATTGTGTCAAAGATAGTGATAAATCATGTGGAGATCTCAAAAAAGATTGTCAGAATCTTGCAGACAAAGGTGTTGAACTTGCCGAATGTAGAGAGGGGGAATGTATACCTACGTCGTGCAAAAAAGATCTGGGGTATAAGCTGGTGGATAACACGTGTGTGTTTTCCATTCCTGATTCATCATTTGAATGTGGAATGGAACCAAACGTCCACAATTGTATGCAGAAGGGCGTTAAAACAGCAGATTGTGTAAAATTAGAAGGTGCACCTGAAGATTCATTGTTGCGTATCTGTCGTGTATCTGATTGTTGGCCAGGATATCACAGAGTGGAGAATATTGATGATAATAACGATTGGATGCCGTTTACTTGTGAAGAAGACACAAGTGAAAAATGCGGAGAAGGCAAGGTTAATTGCTTAGATGGAGAAGGCATCGCTGATGCGATTTGCTTGAATGGGAGCTGCCAGATATTGAGCTGTAAAGCGGATGAAGGATATAAACTGAAAGATAACGGGTGTAGGATTTCGATTTCCGATTTCCCTTATGAATGTGGGGTTGCACCAAACGTTCATAATTGTATGCATGATGGTGTAGCAGATAATGGTGTTGGTTGCGTGCGGGATCCAAATGATCTGGATGATTCATTAAAGCGGATTTGCAGTGTATCCGAATGCCTTACCGGATATCACCTGGTGGTTAATGAAGATAGTGATAAGGATTGGTTGCCTAAAAAATGTGAATTGGATACAAGCGAGAAATGTGGCAGTGGCGTTAATGGTCCTATTAATTGTTTAGACGGTGATGGTATAGTTGATGCAGTTTGTGGAGGTGGTAGATGTCTGATCCAATCATGCGATGAGAAAGAAGGGTACAAACTAAAAGATAATAAATGTGAGCTTGCAGTTTTCGAATTACCCGAAAAATGTGGTCTGCAAACAGATACGGCTGATCCACATAACTGTATGCAGGATGGGGTACAAACTGCTATATGCAGCAAAGACCTAGTTGAATTCACAAATCTGAAGAAAAGGATCTGCCTCGTAACTAACTGCAAGCCAAGATTTCACCAAGTGGATAATATAGGCGAGGATAGCGATTGGATGCCATCTGTTTGTGAATTGGATACCGAAGAGAAATGTGGTGGTTCAAGTGAGAATAATAACTGCCATAAACTATTCGGTGCAGATATTGTTTCGTGTGAATTAGGACAATGCGTGATCAAGACTTGTGATGCAAAATCTGGCTACGAAAAAGATGATCAGGGACGATGTATCCTGCCGGAGACACGGGCTTGTGGCCAATCCAAAACAGATTGCGTTAAGGACTGGCTTGAAGATGTATATCATAATACCGAACAACAGAATGCGAGTACGCCTGTATGTGATAAAGGACAGTGCAGCCTGAATTATTGCGCACCGACCTATATAAAAGTATCTTGCAGTGAGTATAATAAATATTATGCTAACGGTAAAACGATTGCTGGATGCAGGGATAAAATTACTGACTCGGTATGCATCAAAGACCCTTGTCCAAGGGTGGTGAATAAAACCGCAGATGATGATTATGATGGGGTGATTAACTGCTTTGATGCTTGTCCGTTCAATCCAACGAAGTCTGATAAGGCGTTATGGTTGGATGAAGCAGGAGCCAATGGCGTTCGTTGCGATATTCTGGATACAGATCTGGATGGTATTGATGATAGTGAAGATGTTTGCCCGACGAGAGAGGGTAAGCAGACATTCAATCAGTTTGACCGAAGCGAGTTGGAAGATGCTGGGCTTTGTAAAAACAGTAAATGTCCTGAATCAGCAGTGGGCCTAAATGAACTGCAAATAGCGAAATTATGTGGATTGTATATAGAACAAGACATACCAGAATTTCACATTTATAACGCTAAGGATTTTGAGACTCTAGCTATATTATTGGCTGATATTCATAATAGATATAGTTGCGACGGAAACTATGTAAGATGCAATCTTAATATAAATAGATATGAGGTTTGTGTAGATGGAGTCGCATATTCGGAAAAATGTAGTAGTTGTAAGTATAGTGATGATGTGTTGAAGTGTGGTAATGTGGAGGTCGCGGAGTTTAAGAATATTGGTATACAGCTAAAGATTTATCTGGATAACGATATTAACCTTGATGATAATATTGAGAGTTTCTTTGTAAACTCTGTAAGTGCAGTAAATGGTCCTACAGGTGGTAATAATTATGAAGAGGATGTCACTGCATATGGTATTTGGAAGCCTATCCCATTCTTAATGGCAGCAGATTTTGATGGTCAGAATCATGTGATACGATATTACAGACACAGACCAGAATTACGCGGCAAGATAATGCAATCTTTGTTTGGTGAGGTTATTTTGTCTAACATTCATAACTTAAAGCTCGATTTTGATATGAAGGGGTATGGACAGGGATTGTTCGCAGCCAGTTTGGTTTCTTCATCGCTTGAGAATGTTGAAGTCGTTGGTGGCGTTCTTGAATCGTCATACGTCGGCAATGGCGGTGTCGGCTTATTATGTGGCAATATTAATGAAACACAAGGCGTTCCGGTTGCTATTCGTAATATTACGATTTCTGGTTCAGTGATTGCGCCAAATGCTGATCATGTCGGTGGTCTGGCTGGTATTGTTAATGCCTCATCCAATATTGAAAATGACGATTTTACCTTTTCCAATATCGAAATCACACTCGATGCTTTAATGGGGTATAATCGCGTTGGCGGTTTGGTCGGATTGCCTAAAAGAGGATTATATGATAGTATAAGTGTTGATACAAACGAAGTTGTTGGGCATAATTATGTGGGAGGTTTGTTTGGTTCAATCACGTCTGATTCTGATGTAAGGTTCTTATCGCCTGTGGTGTTCGTGAATAATAATAAGATAGAAGGACATGACTATATAGGCGGGGCAATTGGGTATGTGAATTGCAACGGTAATAATGCATGCCTTAATCTTAATGCTAATGTGACAAATAATAGTGTGGTGGGAAATGATTATGTGGGCGGACTGATAGGGAGCGCTCTTCAATTATTGCAGAATAATTATGTTATAAAAAATCAAAATGTGAGTGGACATAATTATGTTGGTGGATGCTATGGGAGGTCATCTTTGGGTGATATACGAGGTATAGTTCAAAATGCGACGATGAACGTATCTGGTGAAGGCTGTGTCGGTGGTTTTAGTGGCTCTACTGATGGGGGATGTGGTTTTAATGAGGATGAATCTACTTGCTCAGGAAAGACTGGCGCAGAATACCAGTTTTGTAATCAATGTGGCCGTGATTATTGGTTGTACAACTTTGTAAATAGTGTTAATCATATCGGCGTCAATAATACTGGTAATGGTGGTAATGGTGGTATTGGTGGTGTTGGTGGTTGTGTGGACGGATATAATTATAGAATGGGTAATATATATAGCGTTGTAAAATCGGTTAATGGTGGTAATGGTAGCCGTGTGGGCGGATACATTGGCACTGATTCTTCATACACTGAATCTATAACCGGTAATGTGTATAACTATGTTGAGACTGTTGTCGGGGATTCTTACGTTGGCGGTTTTATCGGATGTGGCGACAACTCGAAGAATAGTGAAATTAATGTTCTTAATAAGGTTGAATATATTCATGCTAAGAAGAATACTGGTGGTTTTTGTGGTGGTTTTGGAGAATGGTTGAAGTTGCAGAATGTATATAGTGCGATAGTCGATATATCTACGGAAGAGGGTACTGTGGGTGGAATTGCCAATGTTTACTCGGAATGGGCAACGTCGAATATTGAGCTCAATAATTTACATTCACAAATTAATAATATCACTGGCGGTGGATATTCTACCGCAGGGATTCATGTCGGTTCTGTTGCCAATATGTTTAAACTCGCAAATGTTTCTGTTATGGCGAATTTTAATTCTTTGGATGGTGATATTAATACTGCTGGGGTTATATCTGGTCTTAGTCAATATTCTAGCTCATCTAGTGAACTCGGTAAGATTCAAATAAATAGTGTTTTTAGCGCCGTTTCGATGTATAGAAATGGCAGACGCAGTTGCTCACAACTGTTTGGTAATAGTGATAAACCAATTCCTTTGTATGATTATATTGAATATGGAAGTGAAATTCCTTATAGCGATGCTTCTCTCTATGTGTTTTCGAATTGTGAAGAGGGGCGTCCCTGGTATGATAATTCTTCTGTGAATGTCGTTAGGGATTTGAGCAAATTGTATAATATCCTAATTGGCTGGGGTATAACATCCTTTGTATTCGATTCTTCTTTGGAGGAAATGCCTGTCGTATTTACAGAAGAAGATTTTCTTAAAAAACTTCCTGTTCCTAATGAATCTATAATATCAGAACTACAAGCTTGGCTTCTATCGATGGAGTAAGGCGTGTCATAAATTGCCTCGCGAGCCGTATGCGCGCAGCCGTTGGCGAGCACATAGGCGAGCGTTGAGGGCGTATCGAGCGGTGAGTCGTGATGAATCACGGCTCACGGCGAGGTAGCCCGGGGCAGGCCGTATGCCGGAGGCATAGGCGGCAAGCGGGCTGTAGGGGCGGCCGGTGCGGTCGCCCCAAAGCGAGCATCAAATATATCACCGTTCGCGTATTGCAGATAGCGGACGGATAGAGCGGCGTAGCGAGCAGGCATAGACGTTCCGTGGAACGTCTTTGGCGAGCAAGCCGCTATTTCCAGGCATTATAAGCAGCTTGTGAGCAGTCGTCGGCAGTGAGTGTGGGTCTGCAGGAATTGTCGTGGATATCGGAATTTTGTTTGTCGGAGCAGAGGGATGTCGAGGACCATCCGGCGTAGATGGAGTTTTTGCCGGAACCGAAGCAGATGTAGACATTGTCGTCCTGTGGGGAGATGGTTTGGATGGAGTTATCGCCGTTTCCGACCAGAATGAAGGCGTTTCCGTCGCCCGGAAAGATGATGTTGTCGCCGTTTCCGAGATTGATTTTGTCGTCGCCGTCGTTGCCCCAGACGACGTTGTCGCCGTTTTGGGCTTCGAGGATATCGTTTCCGGGGCCGCCGACGAGAGAATTGGCGCCTTCGCCGGCGCGAATGGTATCGTTTCCGGGGCCGCCGACGATGAGGTGTGTGCCGGTGCTGCTGCCGCTGTCGATGAGATCGTTGCCCATGCCGGCATCAATTAAATGATAGCCGTTTGCCGGGTAGATTTTGTCGTCGCCGTCGCCGCTATAAATCGTGACGTGTGGGCCATTGGTGCGGATGGTATCGTTTCCGGGGCCGCTTTCGACGAAGTGCATGCCGGCTGCGGCTGTAATGGTATCGTCACCGTCAAGGCTGGAAATACAATGGTGATGTCCTGATGGCACATCGATTGTATCGGCCTGGTTTGTTCCGATGATGACGGCGTTGCGATGGGTATAGGGGGCAGAATCGGGTGAAATCGTGCATTCGCCATCCATGGTGCACTGCCAGCGCGATGTGTTTGTGTAGATATCGACGATTCCGAGTGCATTGTCGCGAATCCAGTCGGCAAAACTGCGTCCGCAGAAAACCATCTGCATATCTTTGGCGTTGTCTGCGATGATGTATTTTTGCGGTGCGGGGCTGCCATTGATGATATCTTCGAGCTGATGGGCGGAATTGGTGGCAGTTTCGATGGATTGTGTATAACTGCGTCCGGTTTTCTGTGCGTATGCCAGTGCGTATAAATTGTATGAGATGAGGTAATCGAGGCCATTGTAATCGCCGGAGGAGTGTGCATATCCTGCGCGCACGTTCGGGGATATGAAGTAATTTTCGCCCATCCATCCGGTTGTGGGATTGCGGCAATTATCGCCGGAGCAGGGGCCATCGCATGGTGCCGTTGAGAGTATCGAATGCATGCGCCACAGGGGGTAGTCGTTGGTGAGCGGTCTGTTCCAGTACAGGGCATGAGAAAGTGCCCAGAGCTCACGGCCGCTTTCCATGCTGATTTTGGCGAATGTCGCATCATCCCAGAATTCTGTGTAGTTTAATAGCCGCAGGATGAGGTTGCGATTGTAATTGTTTTGGTGTTCCCACAAGGACCACAGCGTGATGATGAGATCTCCGATAAGTTTTTTCATCGCGTTTGTCCCGTCGTCGTGGTAGCTTTCGAGGCCAAAATCGGGGGCTGCGATGGCATTGGCACCTTCGGCAAAGAGGCTGCTCATCATCTGCGTATAGCCGCCCCATTCCTCGGGCACCTGCAGCCAGCCATTGGGCGTTTCGACGCGAATGAGCCAGTGGTTGTCGCGCAGATTGCGAATGATGCGATCGATGGCCGAACGCGCGCCATGGCGCAGTTTATAGCCCTCATATTCGACGGAATCGTCGAGGAATTTGGCGATCATGCCGAAGCCCTCATAAATGCCGGTGATCTGATCCTGGCTGACGAATGTGCCGCCGTCCAGCAGCTGTTTCGCGGTGGCGCCGGAATGAATGGCGCATGCATTTCCGGATACGGCGCATTCATAACCGGCATAGCCATCGGTCCGTATAAACCGGTAGTTTTCGCCGTTTTTGAAGAATGTGCGCGGAATATCGTCGCGGATAAAGAAGCCATCCAGTTTTCCCTCGACGCCGAAGAATGGCTCTGCGGCCAAATCCAGACGGTCAAAAGCTTTGAGGGCCAGGTAGATGTATTTTTCGGTTTCGGTGGTATCCAGACCATACATTTTATAAGTGGCGTATTCGAGGGCGAGCCAGTGGGTCATAATGCCGAGCCAAAGGCTGGTATCTGAGAAGCCATAGGAGCCGTTGGCATCGGGGAGATCTTCGAATGCGCAGTCGTTGCCTTCGTGATGGTATCGCCATGCTGTGGCGCAGTTGAGCGTTGGGTCGCGATATTCTGCGGGCAGACTTTGGCCGGGATCGGTTCCCCACGAAACGAATCCGGGGATGTGTTTGGCAGCATTGCCGATAAAACGTTCGCGGTAAATCAGGTATTTATGCCACAAATCGTATGGATCGCAGGTATCGGGAACCGTTGTATCGAAGCTGCCACTGGACGGAAATTCGTCGAACAGCGTTTGTGGTGCCGTGCAATCGGGGTTACAGGTGATGAGCATTCCGGAGGATGGCGGGTCACAGTCTTCGCCTGGATCCAGCACACCATTGCCGCAGCCAGGTCGCGATTGACAATCGGACGCGCATTTTTCCGGTTTTCCGTTATCTTCGCCGTCGTCGCAGACTTCGTCAGGGATATCGGGGATGCCGTCGCCACATCGGCGGATGGCGGAACAATCCTCGCGGCATTTGCCGTAATTTCCGTTTTCTTCGCCGTCGTCACAGACTTCGTCCGGGATGTCGGGAATGCCGTCGCCGCATTGGCTGATGCCCGAACAATCGGCGCGGCATTTGCCATAACTGCCGTTTTCTTCGCCGTCATCACAGATTTCGGTTTGGCTGTCGATAATCTTATCGCCGCATTGGCTGATGCCCGAACAATCGGCACGACATTTGCCGTATTGTCCATTCAATTCGCCGTCGTCACAGCTTTCATCGTCGTTCGGCTCGCCATTGCCGCATGCGGGCGCGACGCTGATGCAATCTCCAGAAACGCAGGTCTTTTCTGATGCACAGGGCTCAGCTTTCGGGTTGCCATGGTCGCAAACCACGCGGTTGCCTTCTTCGTCGCAATACGGGAAACGCGGATCACTGCTGCAGGTATCTGTCGCGCACACATCGCCGTCACATCCAAGTGGACAGTTATCATACTTTAAATGGCCATCAACACATGAAACCGCCTGATCATCTTGACAATACTTCGCGAAATCAGGGCCGCATTTGCCATTGGGTACACAATTACCGTTCAGACAAGTCTGATAATCTCCGCACGATTCTTTCACGGGCGCGTTGTCGCTGCAAAAGATTCTTGATTCGCCGTCACACTTAGGCAAATCCGCGCATTTATCATCGGAAACATGCGGTGTGTCAGGGATTTCGGTTTGTTTGGTGTTATCGGAGCAACCGCACAAGACGGATAACAAAAACAAAACTGTCAATTTTCTGTACATGGATAGCCTCGCCAAAGATGGAGAATGAGCAAATCGACGATACGCCAGTTTACCAAGGGCGTTCAAAAAGGCAAGCTGAGCTTTGGGTATTGGTGCAGTGAATGGGGAATCGTGAATGGTGAAAACAGAAGAAGGAATGCTTGAAGCAAAAATAAAGATCTGATGGTCTGGACAGCGCATGTGCGTTTGGGAGAGGGGGAAAGCCCCCTACGGCGCTATTTGCGGTGCAAATACGCGCCTACCCCCTGTGCGGGAGGACCCGCAACGCCCCGGATATTCGAAGTTGCACAGTCGTAAGTATGCACTAAAAAGGGCTGATGATAACAATCGTGTCATGCAGGTTTGGCGCCTGGGACAAAGCGATAAAAATGGATGCTCCAATGCTAAAATCCGAACACCAAATGCATAGAAAAAAAACAGGCTTGCGCAAGGAGAAAAAAAGTGATAAAACAGTTGCCGCTTTTTGGCATGCGAATGCAGGGATGGCATGTGCGGGTGCCGGAGCGTTAAGGAACATAAGCATTTTGGCGGGGGAGAGCCAAGTGTGTCGAATGCCGTCAAGAAATCTTGACAATGTCGATTAGTGTAATTACAATATTATGGTTTTATTTTGAGCCTAAAAAATAGTTTTTGGGCTTGAGAGGCATATAAGGAAGAGGAGAAACAATGCCCACAATAAATCAGCTGGTAAGAAATGGCCGTGAGCGCAAGACGTCGAAGACGAATTCGCCGGCATTGAAAGGTTCGCCGCAGCGGCGAGGCGTATGTGTTCGAGTGAGCACAACCACGCCTAAGAAGCCGAATTCTGCATTGAGAAAGGTTGCCCGTGTGCGTTTGACGAGCGGGATGGAAGTATCGAGCTACATTCCTGGTGAAGGTCACAATCTTCAGGAGCATAGCGTCGTGTTGATCCGTGGTGGTCGTGTGAAGGACTTACCTGGTGTTCGTTATCACATTATCCGCGGTACATTGGATTCGATGGGTGTGAGTGCACGTCGTGCTGGTCGTTCGAAGTACGGTGCCAAGAGACCTAAATAACAGAGAGGAGACTAGGAAATGCCAAGACGACGTGAAGTCGAGAAGCGCGAAGTTCTTCCAGATCCGCAGTATCATGACAAGCTGGTTGCGAAATGCATCAACAGCCTGATGCTGGATGGTAAGAAAAGCACGGCAGAAAGTATTATGTATGGAACGCTTGATCTGCTTGCAACGAGGACGAAAGGCAGTGAAGACAACAGCCTGGAAGTTTTCAAGAAAGCAGTGGACAATGCACGTCCGAGCGTGGAAGTGAAGAGCCGCCGCGTGGGTGGTTCGACGTATCAGGTACCAGTGGAAATTCGTGCGGATCGTCGTACGGCACTGGCGTTCAGATGGTTGATTGGCAATGCCCGTAAACGCCCCGAGAAATCGATGGTCGAACGTTTTGCGGCGGAGCTTTTGGATGCATACAATAATCGTGGAACGACGATTAAGAAGAAAGAAGATGTGCATCGTATGGCAGAGGCCAATAAGGCATTTGCGCATTATCGCTGGTAGTCAAAACCAGATTGGTTTACGTAGTTCATTGAGGGCAGGGCGTGGCAATGGTCACGAATCACTGCAGAGTGTAATTAATGGCACGAGATGTAGAATTGCAGCGTGTGCGCAACATTGGGATAATGGCGCACATAGATGCAGGAAAGACAACGACTTCGGAACGTATTCTGTTTTTCACAGGCCGGACACACCGTATGGGCGAAGTGCACGACGGTGCAGCAACGATGGACTGGATGGCGGAAGAACAGGAGCGAGGCATCACCATAACGAGCGCAGCAACGGTTTGTTACTGGGTTAGAAATGGCAATAAGCATCGCATCAACATCATTGATACGCCGGGTCATGTTGATTTTACGATAGAAGTCGAGCGCTGTCTGAGGGTATTGGATGGTGCGGTTGCGGTATTCTGTGCGGTTGGTGGCGTACAGCCCCAGAGTGAAACAGTCTGGCGACAGGCGGACAAGTATCACGTGCCAAGAATCGCATTTGTTAACAAGATGGATCGGGTCGGAGCGGATTTCAAAGCTGTGTTATCACAGATGGAGACGCGGCTGAATGCGAACCCGGTAGCTGTACAGCTGCCGATAGGATCGGAAGAAGATTTCAGAGGCGTCATCGATCTGATAGAGAATAAAGCTCTGTACTTTAACGAAGACACACTGGATACGGAAGAAGGCGAGATGCCAGCTGATCTCGTCGATGCGGTTTCGGAATACCGTGAGAATTTGATCGTCAAGGCCTCGGATTTTGATGAGACATTGATGGAGAATTATCTGGAAGGAAACGAAATCAGTTCGGATAGTATTCGTGCAGCGCTTCGCAAGGGTTGCATTTCGATGCAGCTCGTACCGGTATTTTGTGGTTCAGCCTTTAAGAATAAGGGTGTACAGCGGATGCTGGATGGTGTGGTGGACTTTTTGCCGAGCCCGGTGGATATTCCCGGACCGCAGGTCGCGCCATACGAAGCCTATTCGCGTCAGGAACGTGGCGAAGGCGATGTTCTTGAGGAAGAGAAGTTTGAGCTGAAGGTGTCGGATGACGCACCTTTCGCCGGACTCGCCTTTAAACTGATGGCAGATCCATACGTTGGTCAGTTAACATTTGTGCGGGTCTATTCGGGTAAACTGGTAGCAGGTGCATCGGTCTACAATACGAATAAACACCGCCGGGAGCGAATTGGTCGTCTGTTGCGCATGCATGCAAACAAGCGCGAAGATATTACCGAGGCACACTCCGGAGAAATTGTTGCGGTTCTTGGATTGAAGAATACCGTGACTGGTGATACGATATGCGAAGAGGGTCTTGACGTCGTTCTCGAATCGATGACGTTCCCCGATCCCGTTATCAGCATGTCGATCGAGCCGGATACGCAGGATGATATCAATCGTCTTGGCATAGCGCTTCAGAAACTTGCGGCAGAGGATCCCTCCTTTACCGTAAGTACAGATCAGGAAACAGGTCAGACGGTGATCGGTGGTATGGGTGAACTTCACCTGGATATCATTGCATCGCGTCTGAAACGAGAATTTAATGTGAATGCCAAGATCGGACGTCCGCAGGTGGCGTATCGCGAAACGATTACGAAATCGTCGGAATCCGAGTGCCGGTTTGTTCGTCAGTCGGGTGGTCGTGGACAATATGGGCATGTTGTTCTAAAACTGACGCCGACGGAGCCAGGCAGCGGAATCACGTTTGAGTCTAAGATTGTGGGTGGTGTAGTTCCCCGGGATTACTGGCCCGCAGTTGAGAAAGGTGTGCGAAGCGCGGCAGAAACAGGTGTGCTTGCGGGCTATCCCGTGGTCGATGTACACGTGGAACTGACGTTTGGATCGTATCACGAAGTAGACTCAAGTGAGATGGCATTCCAGGTTGCCGGATCAATGGCGTTCAAAGACGGCTGTAAAAAATGTGCTCCACAATTGCTGGAACCCGTTTTTGATGTTGAGGTTGTGACGCCAGAGGAGTATACGGGCGACGTGATTGGTGACTTGAACAGTCGCCGAGGCCGTATTCAGGATTTGGAACCGCGCAAGGGTGTACAGGTTATCCGAGCAGCGGTGCCGTTATCAGAGATGTTTGGTTATGCGACTGTTCTTCGTTCGGCAACCCAGGGCCGAGCGAGTTACACGATGCAGTTTAAGTGTTATGAGCCTTTGCCGACAGCGCTTTCGGAAGGGTTGGTTGAGCGATATGGCGCCAAGTCGAGTTCGTAAGAGCTCGCCAGAAGAGAGGAGAGCCTAAATGGGCGACAGAATTAGAATTAAACTGAAAGCCTACGATCATAGATTGTTGGATGCTTCAGTACAGGAAATTATTAGTGCTGCACAGCGCACAGGTGCGAAGATTGCGGGTCCGATTCCTCTTCCCACATCGGTGAGCAGATTCACCGTTCTGAGAAGCCCGCACGTCGACAAGAAGAGCCGTGAACAGTTTGAAATTCGTACACATAAACGTCTTATCGACATTGAAACGAGTGAACAGACTGTAGACGCATTGATGAAGTTGGATTTGTCAGCAGGCGTGGATATCAAGCTAAGCCTTCGCGACTAAATTTCAGACGCAGAACCTTTAGACAAGTCTGCGATAGGTACGGAGAATCGAGATGAAATTGGACTTATACAACCTGACCAACGAGAAAATCGGTGAGGTGGAAGTGTCTGATGAAGTGTTTGGCGCCGAGACACGGCCGTATCTTTTCCACGAAGTGGTAAAGATGCAGCTAGCGAATCGTCGCCGTGGCACTCACAAAGGCAAAACGAGATCGGAAGTGAGCGGTGGTGGTAAAAAACCGTTCAAACAGAAAGGTACAGGTAATGCACGTCAGGGTACAAGCCGTTCCCCACATATGGTTGGCGGCGGTCGTGCATTTGCAAAACGCAATCGTGACTTCAGTTACTCACTCGGCAAGAAAAAAATGCGCGCAGCACTGTGCAGTGCTCTGAGCATGGTCGTGAGCGAAGGCCGTATCAAGGTCGTCGACAATTTTGATCTTTCAGAAGTAAAGACCAAAGCCGCTGTGAATGCGCTGAATACACTCAATGTCGAACGCGCAATTATCGTCGACAGCAAGAATGGTGAGCAGGCTTACACGACGCTGAATAACGAGAATCTTCGTTTGAGCGTTCGTAATCTTCAGAATTACAAGTATCTTCGTCCTGAAGGTGTGAATGTTTATGACATTCTTCACTATGGCGGTGTCGTAGTGACACGCGAGGGCTTGGAAAAATTGGAAGCGAGGTTGAAGGGATGAAGAGAATAGAAGATGTGATTCGTCGTCCGCTGGTTACCGAGAAATCGACCATCCTTAGCCGGGCGAACAATCAGTATGTGTTTGCAGTAGATCTGAAAGCGAACAAACAGGAAATCCGCGAAGCCGTATCGAAACTTTTCAACGTAAAAGTCGTGGATGTCAATACGAGCATCATCGCTGGTGAACCCAAACGCCGTGGCCGCCTGATGACGAGAACGACGAAATGGAAAAAAGCGATTGTAACGCTGGAAGATGGGCAGAAAATCGATTTATTTGACCGGGTTGAGGAAGCTGCAGACGCAGCACAGGCCTAAGTCTGGCAAGAAATTTGAGGTGAACAATGGCACTTAAGAATTTTAAACCGACATCGGCTGGTCGTCGTTTTATGACGGTACTCAGCCATGAAGATGTCACCAAAGATGCCCCCGAACGTAAGCTTGTTGTCAAGCTGACGAAGAAGGGCGGCCGTAATAATCTTGGTCGTATCACCTGCCGTCATCACGGTGGTGGTCATAAACAGCGTTATCGCGTTATCGATTTCCGTCGCAATAAGGTTGGCGTTCCTGGCACAGTCGTGGCGATTGAATATGATCCCGTTCGCACTTGCCGTATCGCGCTGATCAACTATGCAGATGGTGAAAAGCGATACATTCTTGCACCGGATGGTCTTGCAGTGGGTAATGAAGTGATTTCAAGCGCACATGCAGACATCAAGGTTGGCAACAGCCTGAAGTTGAAGTACATTCCACTTGGTACGGAAATTCACAACATCGAAATGAGCGCCGGTAAAGGTGGTCAGCTTGTTCGCAGCGCTGGCGTATCGGCACAGCTGATGGCTCGTGAAGATAATTACGCACTTGTGAGACTTCCTTCTGGCGAACTTCGCAAGATTCATGTAGAATGTCGTGCTACGATTGGCAAGGTTGGTTTGAGTGATCACACCAATGTGAAACTCGGCAAGGCTGGTCGTAAACGTTGGTTAGGCGTTCGTCCATCTGTTCGTGGTGTCGTCATGAATCCAGTCGATCATCCCCACGGCGGTGGTGAAGGTCGTACGAGTGGTGGACGTCATCCTGTTACCCCATGGGGTATTCCGACCAAGGGTAAGAAGACGCGTCATAACAAAGTCAGTAGCAAATTTATCGTCAAACGACGCAGTAAATAGTTGAGGAGACTATTCGATGCCACGATCAATTAAAAAAGGCCCCTTTATTGATGAACACCTTGCCAAGAAAGTCGAGGCGAATGAAGGGTCATCCAAGAAGGTCATTAAGACCTGGTCCCGCCGCAGCATGATTCTTCCCGAAATGGTGGGCATGACGTTTGCGGTACATAATGGTAAGAGTTTTATTCCTGTTTTCGTAACAGAGAATATGGTTGGTCATAAACTTGGTGAGTTTTCGATGACGCGCACCTTCAGAGGTCACGCGGCAGATCGTAAAGCGGCCAAGAAGTAAGCGTTGAACGCGAATGGAGTAGAGAGATGGGCAAGCCTTCATTGAAGAATGAACATCATAGTGTCAATCGCGTCAGTGCGAACAGTGTACGTTTGGCTCCGCGCAAGGCACGGATTATTGTTGATATGATCCGTGGACTCGAAGTCATCGATGCTTTGAGTATTCTCCGATATACCAACAAGCGTGGTGCAATTGTCATTGAAAAGCTGATTGAATCGGCGCTTCACAATATGGAATCAAATGGCGACAACGATATGAATTCGCTCAAAGTTGCTCGCGCATGGGTAAATGAGGGACCGACACTTCGCCGGTATATGCCTCGTGCTCAGGGACGTGCGACGCGAATTCGCAAGCGTACTTGCCATATTCACATCGAACTTAACAGCAACGAACGCGAGGCTGCCCATAAGCCCGCGACAGAAGAATAGTGGGAGGTTAGCTTGGGTCAAAAATGTAATCCAACCGGTCTGCGCCTTGGTGTGATCAGAACCTGGTCGTCGAAATGGTATGAAGAGGGTACGTATGCGAAGTGGTTGAAAGAAGACCTTCGCATCAAGAAATTTATTAAGGACAAATATGGTGCGCAGACAGGCATCAATCGCATAGAAATTGAGCGTGCTGCAAACAAGATTAAGGTGAGTGTATTCACAGCGAAGCCTGGTATTATCATTGGTAAGAAGGGCAAAGATGTGGAGCAGCTTAAGGAACAGCTTCGCCGTATGAGCAACAGCGAAGTATTCCTGAACATCCAGGAACTGCGCAAGGCAGAGATGGATGCGCAGCTGGTAGCTGAAGGCGTTGCCCGCAATCTGGAACATCGTGTGAGTTTCCGTCGCGCGATGAAGAAGAGCGTACAGACAGCGTTAAAGCTTGGCGCCAAAGGTATTCGTGTGAACTGTGCCGGTCGTCTTGGTGGTGCTGAGATGAGCCGTACCGAGTGGTATCGTGAAGGTCGCGTACCTCTCCACACGCTTCGTGCCGATATCGATTATGGATTTGCCGAAGCACATACAGCCTACGGTATCATTGGTATTAAGGTTTGGATTTTTAAAGGTGAGATCCTGGGTGACCCCCTTCGCGTGAACGCCTAAATCCGTGCAAATTCAGACAATGTTGAAAAAATCGGCATTGTCTGATTTTTTGCTTTACAAGCAGCCATAGTAGGCGTAAAAGATGACGCCTTTTGGTGAGGGGTAAAATGCGCCGCACGTGGGGTATGATTCAGTAGTAAATTAGCGGATACGTATGGTTATCTGCAGGAGCAGGCGATGTTAAGTCCTAAGAAAGTACAATGGAGAAAAGTCCAGAAGGGTCGGATGCGCGGAATGGCGTATCGCGGCTCCGATGTGAGCTTTGGTGAATATGGTTTGATGGCGACAGAGCCAGCCAAGATTACCTCACGTCAGATAGAAGCAGCCCGTGTTGCAATGACACGATATGCAAAGCGTGGTGGTAATATTTGGATCCGCATATTCCCAGATAAACCAATAACACAGAAACCGGCAGAGACTCGAATGGGTAAAGGTAAAGGCAATCCGGAATTTTGGGTTGCAGTGGTTCAGCCAGGTCGTGTTCTCTATGAGATGGATGGCGTATCAGAGGAAGTTGCACGTGAAGCATTCCGTCTGGCATCCAACAAATTGCCGCTAAAGACGAAATTTGTGGTACGGGAGCAAATCTAATGAAAGCTGCAGAGTTAAATGAAAAAAGTCAGGCGGAGCTTGCAGAGCTTTTGGAGAACAGCCGCAAGGAGTACTTCAAACTGAAAATGCGCAAAGCAAGTGGTCAGCTTGAAAAAGTATCGGACATGGTTAAGCTTCGCAAAGATATTGCGAGAATCAACACCGTGATTCGTGAACGCGAGTTGAGGGGTTAAGATGGAAAGTAAGAAAGTCGGCAATCGCAAGACGCGTGTCGGTGTTGTAGTCAGTGACAAGATGGAGAAAACAATCGTTGTCGTCGTTGAACGTCGCGTTCTTCATCCAGTCTATAAAAAGTATGTCAAGAGTCGTTCCCGATATATGGCACAGGACAGCGAGAATAGCGCGAGAATTGGTGACCATGTAATGATCGAGGAAACGCGACCAATCTCTAAGAATAAGTGCTGGCGTTTAAAAGAAATCATTCGCCGCGCACCTGTTCTGTAAGCAGATTTAATCTGATTAAGGGGTAATAGCCGTGATTCAGCCGCAGTCAGTGCTCCTCGTTGGTGACAATTCGGGAGCGAAAAAAGTTCAGTGTATTAAGGTTCTTGGCGGATCAAAGAGAAGATATGCCGGCATCGGCGATATCATCGTTGTTTCCGTTAAAGAAGCTCTTCCAAATTCCAAGGTCAAGAAAGGTGATGTTCACCAGGCCGTAGTCGTTCGCACGGCGAAAGAAATTGCACGTACCGATGGCACATATATCAAATTTGATACAAATGCAGCCGTCCTGATTGATTCGCAAAAGAATCCGATTGGTACGCGTATTTTTGGGCCGGTTGCACGTGAGCTCAGAGCTCGTGGCTATGTGAAGATCATTTCGCTTGCTCCGGAAGTTCTTTAAAACGAGGTTTGATATGAAGATCAAAAGAGGCGATGTTGTCATCATTCTTTCGGGTAAAGAGCGGGGCATGCAGGGACGCGTTCTGCGCGTTGATACAAAGAGTGACCGTGTGTTCGTCGAAGGACGTAATATCGTTAAAGTCCATCGTCGTGCAGGTAATGGTCAGGAAGCAGGTATCATCAGCAAAGAAGCAAGTGTACATGCAAGCAATGTGGCGCTCTATAGCGAGAAACTCAAACGCGGTGTTCGCGTGGCTTCCCGTTATGTCGGAAAAGACGATGCACTTTTTGAGTCCAAACGCGAAGCGATGAACAGCTTCAGTGAGCCGGTTGCGCATGTTGCCAAAGTACGTTATTGCGTAAAGACCGGCGAGATTTTTAAGTAGTCTTTGATTAGGATGTACAGGAGGAATCTGTGACCCGGTTATATGATCGTTATCAGAATGAGGTAGTTCCTGCACTTAAGAAAGAATTCGGATATAAGAATCCGATGGAAGTGCCGCATCTGGAAAAAGTAGTTCTGAACGTTGGTCTTGGTGAAGCTGTAAGCAACTCCAAGCTGATCGAAGTCGTGGCGAATGAAATCGGTGCCATCACCGGTCAGAAGGCCGTTGTGACCAAAGCGAAGAAATCGATTGCTTCTTTTAAGCTTCGTCAGGGTATGCCAATTGGTGTTATGGTGACGCTTCGTCGTGACCGTATGTATGAATTTCTTGATAGATTAATGAATGTTGCTCTACCCCGCGTGCGCGACTTTAGAGGCGTAAGTCCGAAAGCCTTCGACGGCAAAGGAAACTATGCACTTGGGATTAAGGAACACATCATCTTCCCCGAAATCTCC
>JAEEGL015057806.1_pt1 | contig 55446 bp, 40 predicted proteins | sample 9134231 | NCBI WGS metagenome assembly JAEEGL01 (sample SAMN16246548, study PRJNA631951) | gut metagenome | biome: gut microbiome; feature: rumen; material: fiber-attached | host: Bos | place: Iran: Karaj | collected 2018-10
CTGGAAATTGATGTGGAGTCCAACAGAAGAAAGAGACAGGGCATTGAGAGGTTATTTATGAATATACCTGCGTTGTTCAATGAAGAACTTCATTACAAATCTATCTCTGAACAGACAGCAGAAATGATTAACAGGCAGACATTTGGAACTGCACAAGTTAAGCCAGCCGATGAGAAAGATCTGTTCCAAGAAGATGTAAGACTGGTTGTGAAAGAAGGAAAGTTGTATTATTTGCCTTCTGCTCATAGCGTAAAAGGGTAATGGTGAAATAATATATGAAGCTGAGAATTGCATTTATCCAATTACTCCCCGAAGACAGTATAGAAAAGAACCTTGAAATTGGTGTAGAAGCCTGCAAAGAGGCAAAGAACAAAGGCGCAGATATTGCTTTGTTTCCGGAAATGTGGAGCATAGGCTATCAGTTTTCTCATGATAAAGAACAATTACAAAGACAGGCTCTAACTTTGGACAGCCAGTTTGTAAAACAATATTCAGAGCTTGCGGAAAAACTTGATATGGCCATTGCTATAACGCTTCTGGAAAAGCATGATCCGAAACCGAGGAATACGGTATGCCTGTTCGACAGGCATGGCATCCTTAAGTATCGTTATTCTAAGATTCATATCTGTGATTTCGGAGAAGAAGATGATGAGAGTGTTCTTGATGCGGGTGATGAATTCTTTGTGGAAGACCTTGATACGAGAGAAGGTATTATCCGTGTCGGTTCAATGATTTGCTATGATCGGGAATTCCCTGAATGCGCCAGAGTGCTGATGCTTAAAGGCGCGGAGCTGGTTCTTGTTCCAAATGCATGTCCTATGGAGATTAATCGCTTGTCTCAACTTAGAGGCAGAGCTTTTGAAAATATGTTTGCCATCGCTACTTGTAACTATCCTGCACCGCATCCTGACTGCAATGGTCATTCTACTTTGTTTGATGGTGTTGTATATATTCCAGAAATGCCAGGTTCAAGAGACACCTGTGTATTCGATGCCGGTGAAAAAGCTGGTATCTATCTTGCAGAGCTTGATGTTGATCAGCTGCGCAGTTTCCGAGATCGGGAAGTATGGGGAGTGAAGAATCGAAGACCTGAGTTATATGGAAGAATTTGTGAGATAGAGCAAGTTTCAACATACATTTCTTTCAACAAGTAGGAGTATCTCATCTCTTGACTGATTAGGGGAGAATTTATTACGCTTTTAAATATAAGAACAACAGCTCCCGTGAGGGAGCTGGCTTCATTCGTATCGTTATACTGCCTTTTAGTCGTGTGCATTCCGTGTGCATTTCGTGTGCATTTCACCTGATTTTTATGCACACGGAGCTGCAAAATTTCAGTTACATCTGTTTTCTGTAGGTAAGAGAAAAGCCTGTACTTCGGTGTTTTCCTCGAAATACAGGCTTTATCGTTTTGGCAGGGGCAGAAGGACTTGAACCCTCGGCACGCGGTTTTGGAGACCGCTGCTCTACCAACTGAGCTATACCCCTATTAACAAATGTATTTTATCAATGCAACATAATAATTATATCAAAAGAGCAGCAAGCTGTCAATACATTTGAGAAATATTTATTTTTTAACTTATTCAGACTGTTTTTTTATGCATAACTGATTCAAAGCATTACAATGTATTGTCCTATAAGGACCGATAATAATAAAGACTATATTCCCATATTATTCTGCGGCAATTTTTAGTGCCTTGAGAACTTTCTTCTGTACAGGGAACCTCTCCCTGCGAGGACAATTCTTGTCATACAACTCATAAACTGCGGAGGCGTCCTCCCTGGAAAGTATATCTATCAGTTCAAACGTGAAGCCATGTACCGCATTCATGAGCCAATAAGCGCTTAAATATTCCTTATTTTCTTTCTGAACGCTGTAAATATATGAAAGGACTTCTCTTATCTCTGCAGAAGCAGGCTTTGAAACCGCATATTCCTTCAGGAGTTTTTCCAGTTTATCTGAAAAGCATTCATGGCATGGATCATCAGATATCTTCTTACCCATACCAAACAGCCCGTCACCGATTTTTTTCTCTTTTTCAAGCTTTTGCACCTGCGCTATATATTCGCCATAAAGCTCCTTTACCTTATCCAAAATCACAGGCTTCTCCCCTTTCAGACAGTCCCTCTTTCAGATCCATTGCTTTCCGCACTGTCCTCTTCCTCAACCGTTTCCGCTTCGACAATTTCATCATCAGCCGAATGATCATCTTTTATCCTGGCTTCATCAAGGTCAGTAAGGAACCGTTTTCTCGAATAGATAATAAACGCTATAGCTGCTGCCATAAAAACACCGCCGATTATCCAGCACACTGTCCTGCTCATTGAGGTATCCTCAGCAGATGATATCTTAAAGGCAATCCAGCATATATAAACAGCTACTACCATTCTCAGAACAACAGCCTTACAAGCTCTTGAGCGCTTTTCTTCATCATATTTTACCTGATTCATAACTTATATCCTCTCGCATATTTATACATATTACGGCCCGGAGTTCCCCATGACAACTCCGAGCCGTATTCTTATTTTTAACCTGCCTTACCGGTCTTTTTATTTGATACAACATCAAAGATAACAGCTATAAGAAGAACTGCACCCTTGACTACATACTGCCAGTTGTTGTCAAGACCTTTGATTGACATACCCTGGTTGATAACACCGAGGAGTATAGCTCCGACTACAACGCCTCCTACTGTACCGCTTCCGCCGTATGCAGAAGCTCCGCCTATGAAGCATGAGCCGATAGCGTCCATTTCAAAGGAGTTACCTGTATCGCCGTTTACAGAGCCTACACGTGCCGCAACAAGGAGTCCCGAAAGACCTGCGAGGAGCGACATTGAAGTATAAGCCATGAAGTATACCTTATTTGTATTGATACCTGAGAGCTTTGTAGCCTTCTCGTTTCCGCCGACTGCGTAGAAGTAACGTCCGAAAGCAGTCTTGGAAGTAATGAATGCATAGATAAATACTATTGCGAGCACCCATATAGCCATTACAGGTATACCCTTATAATGTGCAAGCTTCCATGTGTAAGCAAGCACAAGAGCGTCTATCACAATTATCTTTGCGAACTGAGATATGACAGATGCCTGCTTATAGCCCTTCTTAGTTTTCTTGATACGGTTAAGAACAGTAATCACCACAAGAACGGCTGCGATGATTATACCAAGGATAAAAGCCGACCACTTTACCTTCTGCGTGTCAACTGACGGTATCTCGATATAAGAAGCGAAGATATCAAGGAACCTCTTACCTACAGAACCCTCTGACTGAGTTATGGCTATAGTCTTTGAATCCAGTATCGCACGTCCGAAGCCTCTGAACAGGAACATTCCCGCGAGGGTACAGATAAAGGGCGGTATGTGTATATAACCGATCCAGAAGCCCTGCCACATACCGATGATACAAGCGAATACAAGGCAAAGCAATATAACGATTATCGGATTCATATTATGATTTGTCAGCATCTTAGCGGCTATAGCGCCTATCAGGCAGACCGTCGAGCCGACCGAAAGGTCGATATTACCGCCTGTGAGGATACACATGAGCATACCGCAGGCAAGCACCAGAACATATGCGTTCTGTATCAGAAGATTTGAAAGGTTCTGGGGATAAAGAAGTCTCTTGTCCGTCCACCAGGCGAAGAATATAAATACCACGACCAGAGCAATGACCATGGTGTATTTTTTTATGAATGTTTTAACGTTCATAGTTAACTCCTTAGATCATTTATTTTTTGTCGGACTGGAGGATAGCAGACATTATCTTTTCCTGCGTCGCTTCCGAAGCAGGCATCTCCGCCACCATCTTGCCCTCGTTCATAACGTATATACGGTCGCACATACCGAGCAGTTCAGGCATCTCCGAGGATATCATTATAACTGATTTTCCCTGTGCCACAAGGTCGTTCATTATGCAGTAAATCTCATACTTTGCACCAACGTCGATACCTCTTGTGGGCTCGTCAAGGATAAGCACCTCAGGATCGGCGAACATCCATTTGGAGAGCAGTACCTTCTGCTGATTTCCTCCTGAAAGGTTGCCTACAGCCTGCTGGACAGAAGGCGTCTTTGTACGCAGCTTTTCCTTATAGTCCTCTGCGACAGCGTTTTCCTTGTTGACATCTACGATACCTTTTTTGCACACCTTTTCAAGACGGGACAGCGTAATATTCTGGGCAATGCTCTCTTCAAGGATAAGACCGTTGCCCTTTCTGTCCTCGGTAACGTATGCAAGACCTGCCTCTATAGCGTCACGGACGTTCCTGAGATTCTTTTCATTTCCGTCGATCTTCAGGTCACCGCTTATATTGGTACCGTATGACCTTCCGAAGATAGACATTGCGAGCTCAGTACGTCCTGCACCCTGCAGGCCGGAAAAACCGACTATCTCGCCGCGGTGGACGTTGAACGATACATTGTCAACGACTTTTTTCTCATTATATATCGGATGGTGAACGCTCCAGTTCTTTACCTCCATGCCGACCTTGTCGCTTACATTATGCTCACGGGAAGGATAACGGTCGCTGAGTTCACGGCCTACCATTCCGCGTATGATACGTGCTTCGTCGATATTATGACCTTCATTGTCAATGGTCTCGATAGTTGAACCGTCACGAAGAACTGTTATCTTATCGGCAACATATGAGATCTCATTGAGCTTATGTGAAATGATTATCGAAGTCATACCGTCCTTCTTGAAGCCGAGAAGGAGATCAAGGAGCATTTTTGAATCCTCTTCATTGAGGGAGGATGTCGGCTCGTCAAGTATAAGCAGCTTTACATTCTTGCTGAGCGCCTTGGCTATCTCAACAAGCTGCTGCTTGCCGGTACCGATATCCTTTATCAGAGTAGTCGCCTCTTCTTTAAGACCGACCTGCTTCATATGCTCTCCTGCTTCGTAGTAAGTCTTGTCCCAGTCTATACCGAAACGGCCCTTGCGCTCGTTTCCGAGGAACATATTCTCACCTATGGAAAGCTCCGGGATAAGCGCAAGCTCCTGATGTATGATTACTATTCCCTTTTCCTCGCTGTCATGCAGCGTTTTGAACTGGCAAACCTCGCCGTTATAAACAATATCACCGGAATATGTTCCGAAAGGATATGTGCCGCTGAGTACGTTCATAAGTGTAGACTTGCCGGCACCATTCTCGCCGACGAGAGCGTGTATCTCTCCGGGCTTCACCTGAAGATTAACATTATCAAGGGCTTTTACACCGGGGAATTCCTTAGTGATATTTTTCATTTCGAGAATAAATTCTGCCAATTATATCCCTCCTTTACCATGTCTGACAAGCTTTTCGCAGCTTGATACAGGAAATATTTCCCGAATGCGCCTATTTCATTCAGAAAAAGGGGCAGACTTCAGCCGCCCCCCTTTTCAGACATTATTCTTTTTTATTGTTCAATCAGGTTGTTGAAGCTGTTGACTCAAGGTACTTGTTGCTGCTGTCCCACTTGTAAAGACCTGTATCTACAAGCTTATCCAGTGAATCCTTTGTGATTACATAAGGAACGAGGAGGTATGAAGGAACGACCTTGACCTTGTTGTCATATGTTGTTGTATCAAATGTAGCTTCAGCAGAGAGGCTGAGGTTTCCGTCAGGTGTCTGACCGGAAAGGATAGCCTTTGCAACGTCAAGTGTAACGCCTGCTTCATCGCTTACGTTCTTGTATACTGTCATCGACTGCTTGCCGTCAACGATGTTCTGGAGGTTGGCGATATCGCCGTCCTGACCTGTTACGATAGGTGCATTGCTTCCGCCGTAGTCCTGAGTGATAGCCTGAGCTACACCAAGAGCTGTGGAGTCGTTTGAGCAGAGAGCAACGTCGAGCTGTGTACCGTCTGAATAATATGAAGCAAGAGTGTTCTGCATATTCTCAAAAGCCTTGTCTGTAGACCATGTAGGAGTTGCAACCTGCTCGAATGTGGTCTTGCCTGAAGGAACCTTGAGCTTGCCTTCGTCAATATAGGGCTTGAGAACGTCGAATGCTCCGTTGAAGAAGAAGCCTGCGTTATTGTCTGCAGGGTCACCTGCTGTGAACTCTATATTGAAAGGACCAGCCTCGCTGTCAAGCTTGAGTGCGTCGCGTACATACTCACCCTGGAGCTTACCAACTGTATAGTTATCGAATGATACATAGTATGAAACAGCGTCTGTATTCATGATAAGACGGTCATAAGCGATAACAGGGATATCTGCTGCCTTAGCGTCAGCGAGTGTCTGAGAGAGAGTCTCACCGTCGATAGCAGCGATAAGAAGAAGGTCTACCTTATCAGCGATCATTGACTGGATATCGTTGTTCTGCTGCTCTGTTTTATTATCTGAGTACTTCAGGTCAACCTTATAGCCTGCATCCTCGAACTGAGCCTTGAGGTATTCACCGTCACGGTTCCAGCGTTCGAGAGACTTTGTAGGCATAGCGATTCCGACTGTCTTGGAGCCGCTGCTGCTTTCTTCAGCCTTTGTGGTAGTTTCGTCAGCCTTGGCTGTTGTGGTTGTTTTGGTTCCGTTGTTGCTGCTGCCATTGTCTGTTGTGGTTGAATTGTCACCACATGAAGCCAGTGTGCCCAACATAACCATAGTAGAGAGTACTGCAATAAACTTTTTCATTAGATTTTCCTCCTTAAATGTTAAAATTAATATGTGAAAAAATTGTTGCCATACATTAACAAATAACTTATACTAATACTTAGTATTCTACACAATTTTGCCTCTCATGTCAATACGTTATATGTTATCTTTGGTGGATTGTATAATACAGCAGTAATAATTATGTACAAAATGCCAATTGACTATCCCTGAGATATCACTTTTGTGCCATTTTTTAATAAACCGAACATAAATAATCCACTGAAAACATATCTGCGCCGTAGTTTTTGCTGTTTCGTCATCTGCAACAAAGAAAGAGATCCGGACACACGTCCGGACCTCTCACAGATCAATAAAGTCTCTTTTTCCTTCTTCTTATCAGTACTGCAGCACCACCTGCAAGCAGAGCAGCAGCTCCGCAGCACACCTTGAACCATGTCTTGTGAATAAGTATCCTCATCCCGCTTGTGGTAACAAGAATATTTTTGTAATTGAATTCACGCTCATTGTCAGCCATGTCCGTAAGGACAACTCTTACGTCATGGGCGTGGCTCGCGTTGGATATTTCAAATGAGCACTCGTCACCGTAATAGCTTCTTCTGATCTCCTTGCCGTCGATATATACCTTTACATTCTTTAGCATGATATTATCCGATACAGCAAGACGCGCGGTAATGCTTTCATTCTTGTAAGCTGTATTCTCGGAGAAATTAAGCGGTATGCACAGAGGCTGAGTCTTGTCGATGTAGAACTCGACATCAGCGTCCTTTTTATCGGAATTGCTTATATTGATATTGCCTGCCTCGTCCCTTGAATGTATGGAAACTGAATATTTTGCGTCCTTTTCAAAGTTCTTGGCGAATACAGTATATGTATACTCCGACCACTCATCATCTCCGCCGCAGTATTTTACGCTGTAATCCTCGCCTTCCTTCAGCTCAACCATGTCCGAATCCTTTGTGATGAAAACGCTCTGGTGAGCCGCATGGGCGTCGGGATTGCGCTCAACGATCACGATATCCTGTTCTCTGGAAATAAATCTTCCGCGAATGCTTCTTGTATCCTGATCTATCTCAAATACCGAACCGTACCTGTTTACTGAGAACCTGAAATCCTTCTCTATCTTGTTATCGGCGTTATCCCTGGCACTTGCTTTTACCTTGTAGATATCATCATTTTCTTCATCATCGGGGATATTGTCAAAAACGTACTCATATCCGCCGGAGACCTCGTTAAGCTTTCCTCCGAGGTCAATGTTATCGCCGCGGTTTGCGCCGTCTACCTTTACCTTTATGCTGTCCTTGTTGATATTTGTATCCTCAAAGGCGATACGGGGTCTTATCTCAGAACCGTTGTAGGATCTCTGCACCTCTCCCGCATCTATCGAAGGCTTCGCCGTATCGACACAGAATCTGCCCGTGTAGGTCTCAAGAGGATTTCCGGCTTTGTCCTTACCGGATATCCTTACGACATACTCGCCGTCCTTATCAAAATAAACTGATGAGGTGCTTTCCCTGCCCGCTGTCTGCCACGAAGAAAAAGCAGGGAATCCGTCAGTACCGCCGTTATAAGTGCCGCTTACCTCTATCAGCTGCGGATCGAAGTTGCTGTCGGTGATCGTGAATACTGCCCTGACAGCCTGATTGTAGTAATGATCGTTGGCGATACTGCCATCAAACGCTTCCTTCAGCACAGGCGGTGTCATATCAATGATGAAGCTCTCATCAACGACATTTGACTCCCAGTCGCACCTGTCGGTGCAGCTTACTTTCATCACATAATCGCCGTCAGTATTGAAATCCCTCACAGCACTGTACACAGCGCTGTCTGTGCCTTCAACTCCGCCTGTAAGCTTCCATTCGAACTTCTCCTGCACGCCGTTGACAGTGACAGAGACACGTTTCTCGTCGAAATTGCGCTCATTCACTTCTATTACGGCATGGCGCTCGGAGCTGAATATCTTTTTGCCGGGATCCGCACCGTCTGAAAACTTCACGCTCACCTTCGGAGCAACTTTATCTATGCTTAGTCCTGCTTCTGTCAGCTCAGCAGTATTTCCGGCATTGTCAGTAAATCTGAGACCGATACTATTACCGTTTGCGTTTTCGGAAACAGTTATTTCCCGCGCGGCTTCTGTAACGAGCCCGTCGATTATGGCATTTTCCGGTATTTCCCACTCACCGGCACCATCCTGATTGACAACTGTTTCGGAAGAATTTCCCGGAGCTGACAGTTCTATTCCGGCAATACCCGAAAAACTGTCCTTTACAGTGAGCTTTGCGCTGACGTCTGACCTGTAAAGAGGCTTTCCGTCAGCGTCGGTATATTTTGTTTCAGGCAGCTCGATCAGAACAGAAGAAGTTTTTCTGTGCATATCATAGCTTTCTGTTATTATGCCGTATGATTCAGCTTCGGAAGAAACCTTGGACACATTGCTCTCAGCCTTTGCACGTACCCTGCCCTTGAAATCTGCCGGTATGTTCAGTACAAAGGTATTATTGTGCGGAGTTGCCGAATTATCAAAAGTTTCGGTCCTGACAGTATTACCGTCACTGTCAAGGAACGTCACTTCCGCGCTTCTGATACCGGAACTGTGTATTCCCTCGTCAACAACTACCCTGAGTTCCGTTCCGCCGTTTGCGAAAACGTCATATCTGAAATCGCCGCTGCTTATAATGTTCCTGCCCCTGACACTGATCTCCGTCACCTTTGGCACAGAGCTGTCAAGGAATATATCCCTGCCTGCGATAACGCTGGTTTTGCCTGCCAGATCGGTGGCAGAAAGCCTGATGTTTATACTGCCGTCTGAGTTCAGCGTATGCTCTTCGCCCAGAGGAAGCTCTGTTTCACCGCATATAAGCTTTGCGGTAAAGCCTTCCGCACCTTCACCTTTCGCAAAAACGAGCCGGTAGTCACCGTTTGCGAGCTTCTCATCGTCGAGACCGTCTGCGGCTGCATCAATAACGGACATCTTACCGTTTATTTCAATATTTAATGCCGCGATACCGGAGCATATCTCAGGATTTACATCCTTTGCACTTACGGAAAGAATGATATCCGAATATTCGCTGAACCAGGTCTTTGTACCGCCGGCTGTTTCCTCGGTATAGGTCTTTTTACTGTCGGAAATATCTTTAATGCCGCATACAGGCTTTTCATTGTCAATGATGAAGTAATACTTTTCACCGTTCTCGCTGCTCTTCCATGAAGACTTATTCTCCATCATATCCTCGCTGTCAATAATGACAGGTATCTTATCGTTTCTGCCGTTAAGATCACTTTCCGAGATCATGCAGGAGAAGCTTCCGCTGCTGTGGTCGTATTTCATGGGGATACCGTCTGTCCCCTCGCCCAGACGCATCTTCACAGCCTTTACTCCGGAGCCTTTTTCATCATCAGCATAAACGCTGATACCGGTCCCCGCTTTCAGCACGAAGATATTGCTGCTTCCGCGCACATTGGGAGCACCGTTCAGTTTTATACCGTCGTTCTTTATAACAGGGGCTTTGCCGTCTATCATAACATGGACTGTCACTTTATCGGCGCTTATATTGAAGCTGTTGTCTGCTGCAAGAATATCAATATCCTCTTTAAGAAGAGAATTCTTCATTTCATCGTCAGCTGTGAAATTTACTTTGAACCTGCCGTCAGAGCTGAATGAGAGCCGTGGGACACAGTGTGAATCAGCTGTCTTGTTTTTATCGGCAGTTATGTATTTTTCCAGCAGTGAGTCGATGTCCGAAGCACTTGCCGTGAGCCTGCTCACAGAGGCTTTGAGTTTATTTACAGCAGCTTTCTTTTCCTCGTCTTCAAGCTCCTCCGACTCACTTGCAGCACTTAGCTTTGCCTTTTCGGCAGTTATCAGAGCAGAATAGTATCTGCTTATATCGCTTCTCAGCCCTGCGGCGTCTGTTCTGAGCAGATCCCTGAAATAACCGTAGGTATTCTCATAGTCCGAATACTTTTCCGCTACTTCATCAAGTCTGAACTCGGAAAGCTCACTGATAACAGCAGCTTCAGCCAGACGCATATCCTCGGTCTCGATATATGGTTTCAGGTTATCCGTATCGCTCCAGCCATTTTCAGGTCTGTCAAAGCGGTAATTCTTCACAATTATCGAAGCTATTTCACCGCTGTCTCCGGAACCGGCATTTATAAACCGGTCATATATATTCCGGAGCTCCTTTTTATCATAATATGAAAGCGTACTTCCATCAAATTTAAGCTCGTCCTTATCAGTTACCGAAAATTCCGCTTCAAGTCCGTTTTTGCCGGACCAGCCGCCTGTACTGTCAGCCGAGGTATGCACGGAGCTTATCTTTGGAGCTGTCCTGTCCAGATAGAAGCATATGCTGTTTTTCAGACTGTCGGTATAATTCCCGTCTTCTCCGTCAACAAGATTTCTTACAAGAATGAATCCCGATTTTTCAGGATCGTCTATAGTCATAACTATCTTCTTGTTTTTGTCCTTCAGCACATAGCTTTCCGATTTCAGAGCGCCGTTTTTCAGTGTGTTTATGATAGCTCTCTTGTTCTGGAAATCATCACCGAACTTCATAAGCTCGATTGACGTATCCATAGATTCTATTGTATAGCAGTTTTCGCTCCTCTGAACTATACTGCTGTCAGGCTTGTAGATAAATGTATCATCCTCGCCGCTCTTAGTGAATTTCCTGTATATCAGGGTAACGGAAGTCATATCATCCCTGTAGCCCAAACTGATGCAATTATTCTTTTTTTCAAGCTCTGTGAAGATGTTCTGGTATATATCATTTTCAGCGCCTGCGTAAATATAGCTGTTCAGGAAACGGTCCTCGTCGCAAAGCAGCGGCACTTCATAGGTAAAGCCGGCGTTTGCGGCTCTGACAGGAACATAATATGTATCCTGAACATCATCGCTTCCCTCATATTTCACGATGACTCTTACCGATTCATCAACACCCGAGACAGTCAGCTCGATATTGTTCCTGTATCTGAACTCTTCTGCTTCAAGTATCTTATTCAGTTCAAGTACGCCGTTTTCGTCAGCATTGAATAATTTGTCTGTTCCGTCGCCCTTTATGTTAAAGAAACACTTCTTAGTGTCTTCACCCGATCTTACAGACAATAAATCAATATCGCTCCATCTGACAGTATATCTCTGATTGCCAGAGGGATACCTTTTACCGCCGCCTTCAAGTGTATAATCGGTATTTGAAGACAGATTCAGCACAAAGCATCTCGGAGCAACGACTATATCGCTGTTGCCGTTATTCTTCAGGACATACTGATCGTTTTCACGGTTTTCTCTTCTGAGCTCCGCACTTTTTTCAAGCTTTACGCTTAAAGGATCGGAGCTGCCGTTGACTGTAAACAGGTCAGACGGAGTTATTGTCAGCTCTGAACCCGCCTTGTAGTATTCAAAGTTTCCCCTTGTTTCCTTGCTGCCAGCCTCTTTGGGCGATACAGTTATCGAATCATCGGTATTGTCATTCCTGTCGTGAATCAGGGAATATTTGTAATATACAGTGAAATGGAGCTCATCATCAGTTGATGTTTCTTCATTGAATATAAACAGGTACTGATTTGAGATAGCCCATACGTCGTCCTTATTGATCTCCTGATCCGCAGGAACAGTGCAAAGCTTCTCATGATCTCCCGAAACGATCTCGTTCGGTCCAAAAAAGTATCCTCTGAATACACTGCCTATAAGGAAGCTGGTATCCGTTTCGTTTATATCCGCGTTATCTGCGATAAGTCTGTAGGTCTTTTTTGCAGCCGTTGTGACGGCAGTTGTTGTAGTGGTCTCGGCAGTAGTGACAGAGGTAGTTGTTACAGTAGTAGTTTCAGCAGTAGTAGTATCATCATCGTTACCGTCAGGATCAGGCTCTTCGGGAGCTTCCGGTTCTTCCGGAACAGGGCTTCCGGGACCTGGCGGCGGAGCAGCACCTTCGTCGGGAGCTTCAGTTATCCCATGATCGTCAGTCTGAGCCGCAACAGCAGCCGACACCTCTGCCGCAGGCAGTACGCACATGGAATGCGATAGGAAAACGAGAGCAGCCACAAAGGCAATATTCTTCCTGAAATCGAATATCCCGTTATTCACTTTGATCTACCTCCTCTTCTCAATATAAGCACTATTGCCGTTCCGAGTTCGAGCAAGACCGCAATAATCACAGGAACGAGCATACTGTTATGTTTTTTCTCTTTATCCGCCGTCTGTTCAGGGATCTCCTCTGCTGCAGCGGCTGTCGCTGCCTGTTCTTCGGGAGAATCATATACCTCCGGCACTACAGTTTTCAGCGCGGTATCCTTTTGAGTCGTCACCGCAGTCATAATAACAGCGGATTCAGTCTGCACCTGAACCGTTGCCGCTTCGGAAGTGACAGTTTCCTCAGCTGCTTCCCCGCGGACAGGTTCCTGCTCCTGGGCTGCTCCGGTGCTTTCCTGAACGGCATTATTGTCGGTCACAGTTATACTTCCGCCTTCAAGGTCAGAGAAATACTCCTCATAGAAACGAGCCGACCTTTTATTGTATGTATCTATAAATATCTTTTCATCACCGCATTCTCTCAGGAAAGATATATCATATCTTCCGGTCTCAGCGCCGGCGGGCACATTCACTCTAAGGCGTCCTATTTCCCTGTCGCCCTGAAATCTCTCGCCGTCCGCGGTAAAGCAGAGCGAAAAGGTATTGCCCTGTCCGCCGCAGCTGCTGACAAGCACTCCTGCTATACCGTCTATATCCGTACTCACGACATTCGTGTCAAAGCTCAGCCTGCTGTCAAGCTCCGCTATGACCTTTATTGCTGAAAAGCCGGGATTATTATGCACGTACAAAGGCACTTCGGCAACAATATCCCCGTTCATGCTGTCTTTTTCTATCTCTATGCTGCCGGCGGAAACTCCGAGGTTCTCAGGCGGCGGATAATATACCGCCTCTGCTATGCTGATATTTACCGCTGAAGCTGCGATCGCCGCTGCTGCCAGTCCTCCGAATACTGATCTCTTATCCATCATCTTCTCCAATTACTGTCTATAACATCAGGATCAGCGTTTATAACAAGTATATTCCGCGTTATCCTGAAATCACTGTTCTTATCCTCATTGTTTACTATTACTGTTGCGTCTGTTTCGTCATCCTTCTTTGGTGCGACCACTACAGTTATCTCACCGTTTTCAAGCTCTCTGCGGAGCTCCTCTTCCTCTGCGCCGGCAATATCCGTGATATCGTTCATTACCTGCGGGACCGTCACTGCATGAGACGCGGTGCTTCTTCCGGATCTGAGTTCTGAGATCATGCCCGAAACTATCCTGTACCTTGCCGCGATAAGTATCGCAGTGAGCATAAGAACGATACCTATCCCAAGGAATATTTCAGAAAGTATCTGCCAGTAAAATGAACTCATCCTGCACCTCCTTTTTATTGCGAGCCTTCTATTCTCTCCTTAATGCTTTCACAGGCGCTCAGTATATACTCCTTTGTGCTGTTTGCGGAATCATCGTCAGTATTTATATTTCCGGTCTTTTCACTTATATTGTCAAGGAATTCCGCCTGTTCCGCGTAAGATATATCCGATTTTGCAAGCTCGTTCATATTGTCATTTTCAAGATTTACAAGGGTTTTGTATGTCTCAAGGATTATCAGGTCAGAACCCGCATTTTCAGTTTCCACAAGCTTGTTAAGCTCGTTCATGCTGTTCCACAGGTCTGCGGAATAATCCTTTTTGAGAAGCTTATTCTCTTTTTTGAGCATCTGTGAGTAAAAATCACCGATAGTGCAGTACACCCTTGCTATCTCGTACTTATCCTGTTCACGGCGTTTGAAAGCGGGTGTCTGTGCTTCCCTGAACCATTTTACAGCCGTTATTTTTCCTGAAGTGCTGCTTTCCGCAGAGGGATCGCTCCCGTAGAAATAATAATACCAGTACAGTATGCCGAGTTCAAAGGCAACGTCCTCGTATCCCGCGTCCTTCTGCATAAGGTTTATGTTCTCGTTTATGAGCTTCAGTATCTGTCCTGCTTCCTTTTCATCAAAGACATCGTCGGACTTGTAAAGCTCGATAAGCTTCAGATATGCGTCCGAGTAAGAACCGTCCGCATTTATAACATCTTCAAAAGCGGCAGCCCTGCTCTCATAGGTACTGGCATTCTCAGCCCTTGCAAGCAGCTTGTTGAAGTCCTCGTTCCTGCCTTTTTTTGCCATCATTCCGGCAAATCCAGAAAAAGCAAGCGAAACGGCAGCAAGTCCCGCTATTATTCCCGTCACCTTGACATAGGTATGATTCTCAGCCCTGTCAAGATCGGCGTAAAGCTCATCGCAGGAGCGGTATCTCTTCGCCTTGTCATCGCTTACGCATTTGCGTATTATACGAACTATCGCTGCATTCATATTCTTGTCAAATACAAAGCGCTCCGCGGAGCTGACAAGCTTTCCGTTGACAGAAACATTCATGGGCTTTTTTCCAGTGAGCATATGATAATAGGTGGCACCGATATTGAATATATCCGTTTTCTCGTCGAGTTCCTCCCTGCGGAACTGCTCAGGAGCGGCATAAGCCGGAGTGTATGCGAATGTACCCTCTCTTCGCTCGATAACGGAGCCGAAATCAATAAATTTCAGCCTTCCGATTTTTTCCGGCTGCCTGGTATTTTCAAAGTCCTCTGTATTCCTTACGACCATTATATTGTCCGGCTTCATATCGCTGTGTATGAAACCGCATTTGTGTATAAAAGACATTACCGAGCAGATATCCTTTGCGTAACGCAGCAGCGTCTTAGGCTTTATGGGATCGTATTTAAGCAGCTTTTCCATAGTAACGCCGTCGATATAATCCTGAACTATATAAAGTGCGTCCGGGTCATTGTCGATTATTTCGATAATATTGGGAAAATAGGAATTGCTCACGTCCTTTTCATAGAACTGCTTGATAAGCAGTGACTCCTGACGCGCATTGTAGGCATCAGTGCCGTTGGTCTTCATTACCTCTTTTACAGCTCGCTGTGCGTCATTGGCTTTAGTATCGAGGGCACGGTAAACTATGGATGTACCGCCCTTTCCGACAACGCTGTCGATCTTGTATCTGTTTTCAAGGATAAATCCTTTGTTAAGCAAAACGATCTCCTCTCTTTCAGCAGAGCTTTACCATAAGCGCGGTTATATTGTCTTTTTCACCGCATTCGATCACCTTGTTTTTCAGCTTTTCAAGACTGGCTGTCATAGCCTTTTCGTCCTTGTTCGCAGAGGGGCACAATGTCTTTCTTATATCGTCTGACGAGATCTTTTTCCGGAAGCCGTCAGAACAAAGCATATAGCATTCTCCCTCGCTGTAATCAGATATGCTGAAATCGTATGATGTATCTTCGAGACCTGCGCCTATGCAGTTTGTAAGCTGATTCTGGCGCGGATCCTTTTCAGCCATTTCCTCGGTGATGATACCGCTCCTTACTTCCTGTCCGACAACAGAATGATCCGAGGTAAGTATATCCGTACTTTCGTCTGTTATCCTGTAAAGCCGGGAATCCCCTACATGAGCGATAAGCATATGCTTCAGCTGCGGTATTATAAGAACAGACGTAAAGGTCGTAGCCATATCCGTTGAATGTGAAGCTGCATAGTCATTTATGCGGCTGTTGAGTTCATGAAGGCGGTCGTCCATAGCTTCCCTTATTTTAAGTATGGAAGCACTATTTCTCATAAGCTCCGCAAAATCAGAAGCGAACCATTCGCTCATGCGCTTGCAGACGTATGCACTGGCTTTTTCGCCGCCGGAGAGACCGCCGACTCCGTCGCATACCGCGGCAAAGAATATCTCTTCACCTTCATACTCCGCGGTATTTATGAAAAGTGAATCCTGATTTATCTTTCTGACCGCACCCTCAGTGGTAACAAAAGAAAAAATATACTTCATAAAACGTCACCGTCAGTTCTCTTCGTAGAAAGTATACGAAATGCCGTAATAAAGGAAATTGCAGCCTGAAAATATACTGCTCCTCTCACCGGCCGGTATCTCATCTCCCTCAACGGTAAGCGAAGTGCAGGAAATATTCTCAATGCAGATACTGTGACGGTTCTTACGGTTATCACGGCTGATGATAATACCGGAGAGTTCCGCACAGGTAAACGGATAAACAAATATCGGGACCTTTTCCTTGCTTGAGGTATTGAGCAGATACGCTATATGCTTCATGCCCGTCTTTTTGAACTCGTCGGTCTTTGCTTTAAGCTCGTTTTTCCTGCCCACGATAACAGTGGGAGAGTCCCCTGAATTGATGTTGAACACAAAGGGGATATCATAGATATAGATTATATCTCCCGAATTAAGCGGCTGCTTTTTTATCTTCTCCCTTCCCTCCGCAAAGCTGCTGAGAAAAGTTCCGTTTGACGAGTCCTTATCCTCTATGTAGAACGTACCGTCCTCAAAGGTTATGACAGCATGGACCTTTGAGACAGTGCCCTTGTCCGTGAGCGCAAGGCTGTTATCAGCCTTTCTGCCTATAGTGAACGGAAATTCGGTAATAGGTATATCCCTGTTACCGGAATCTTTCAGAAATGCGGCACATTCAGACACCTTAGGCTTGCTTACAACGATAGTATGATCCTGGTCGTCCTGCTTCGGGGCAGCTGACGCTCCGGTGTCGACCTCCTTGCCGGCTGCAGCTGCCTTTGCAGCTTCCGCAGCTCTTACTGAAGCCGAGCTCATAGGCACTCCAAGAACATCATGCAGAAAGGCATAGAGATGATTATGTGTAAGACCTATACTGCGGTCCCGCTGACTTTTCAGGTTATCCTCAAGGAACTGGGCATACTTTTCCATGACGGCTGCGTCGGATACCTCGACGCCTTCATTTTTATGGAGCCTGTATAGGAATTTCGCCAGATTCGAGCATTTATACATATTTATCATTAACGGAAGGTAAGCCACACGCACCTTTCGCTTTTCCACATCATAAAACGCGTATTTCGGGTCAGTGAGTATAACATTGTCCGCTGTGAGGGAATTCTCACCGCAGAATTCAAGTATCCGCTGCAGCTGTCCCAGTATCCCGAAATACTTTTCCTGCGACAGCGGCTGTCTGACGTATTCCGACAGAGCTGTCAGATTGCTGATATTATATTTCAGGACGTGCCTCGCAGCTGTTTTCTCCCATTTTACCTCAAGGAAGCCGTCATCAAGGCTGCGGTTAACGACTCTGAGAGCGTCCTCGTTTATCCTGTCTCTCTTTTTTAGTCCTGCAATAAGATACGTATCGCAATTCTGATATACTATCTTAACTGAAACATTACCTGCCATATCCTCACTCCAAAAACAATTATCCCGTCTGACGGATCCGGGACCCGTCTTACCAAGGCTTATATGTGGTTTAATTATATCACTTTATATGAGACTTGTCAATATTTTGAATAAGTTTTGAGATTGTTGAACAAAACATATGATACACATTACACAATATATGAAATTATTTTATTGCATTTCAGCGCCGGACATAGTATAATAAAAATATCCAAAGAAAGAAGATAAAAAAATGCTCCGCCTAAAACCTGCCAACACTGACGATATTGAAAAGGAATACCTCTTCGTCAGGGATATTCCCAAGGACGAAAACGGCTATATAAACGAATACCACGGCATAAGCCGCGATGATTTCGTTGATGCGCTGAAGACCATTATCGCAAATTCACAAGGAGAAATGCTTCCGGACGGTTATGTTCCCGCCACATCATACTTTCTGTGGAACGATGACGACATCATAGGCAAGCTTGACCTGCGGCACTATCTCTGTGACTCCCTTATAAACGGCGCAGGACACATAGGCTACTACATAGCTCCGGAGCACCGCGGAAAGGGCTTCGGCACACGCGGTCTCGGACTTATCGCTGATATTGCGCGCAAGGTCATTCTCGAAGAGGAGATATACCTCAGAGTACACAAGGATAATCCTGCCTCTCTGAAAGCTATGCTAAAAAACGGCGGTTATATACACCACGAAGACGAACAGTCCTATTTTGTACGCATAAAGAAATGACAAAAGCCGGTGTCTTATTTCAGACATCGGCTTTTTATATTTCCGGATATTATTCATATCTGAGAGCCTCGATAGGATCGAGCTTTGCAGCCTTTCCTGCAGGATAGCTTCCGAAGAATACTCCGATAAGCATAGAGAAGCCCAGCGATATCAGTATAGCCTTTATGGAGGGCTGTATGGAAAGTGCGACAAAATCCTGATATTCCGGCATCTGACTAAGAGCATACCTTGCGATATAGCCTATAAGGAAACCGTTGAATATTCCAAGCAGCACCCCGATAATACCGCCTACAAGACAGAGTATTATCGCTTCGACTATGAACTGCGTCTTGATATGCCGCCTTTTGGCTCCGAGAGCCTTTCTGACACCTATCTCGCGGGTACGCTCGGTGATGCTCACCAGCATTATGTTCATAACTCCTATACCGCCTACAAGAAGTGAAATAGCCGCAATTATGGCAATAACAAGCGTAACTATATTCAGCACCTTGTTTACTATTCCAAGCTCTGTCTGCGGGTCATAGATCTCTGTCCCCCAGTATTTGTTGTCGCGGTACTTTTCACTGAAGAATTCATCAAGTTCATTAATTGCCTGATCTCTGTCAACAGACATATCGTTCAGCATGAAATCAACGCCGTATTCCCCTGAAAACCGTTCATCTGCCCTTATGAGCTTATTTGCGGTATTATAAGGGATATAAACAGGAGTGAACCTGTCCATAAAATTCGCGGTTGACTGCTGATACTTTTCGAGGATCTTAGGATACTGGAATATACCGACTATCGTAAAATCCGAATCGCATGCTCCGTTTACATCTATACTTATATCGCAGCCGATAGCATTGGCGTTCTCGCTGCCGAAATACTGCTTGACAAATACCTCGGACACAACAATGGCGTGTTTATACAGCTTATCGTCTTCCTCAGTTATAGTTCTTCCGCTGAGCATCTTTATCAGGGAATCAGACTTCATCCCACCTTCTGAAACACCGTCTATCCTGACATTAAGCTTATTGCCCTTTTTGTTTGTGACATTTCCGGTGCCGCAGGTGTTTGATTTGCATACAAGAAAACGACCGGGATACTTTTCCTCCAGTTCGTCAAGCATATTCTCGGTGATATAATCATCCTCCGTCATATCTCTGTAGGAATACCCATCATCGTCATCGGAGCTGCCGCGTTTGAAGCGGTACTCGACTGAGAAGGTCTGACCGCCCAGCTTGTTGAAGGAATTGGCAAGGGTCTTTTTCAGCGAAGTACCCAGGGTAGTGATCGTTATAACAGCACATATACCGATGATTATGCCAAGCATGGTCAGTATTGACCTCATCTTGTTCGATTTCAGTGAAGCAAAGGCAAGACGAACATTTTCAAAGAAGAACATTTTCGTCACCAGCCTTTCCCGTATCATCAACGATACGTCCGTCGCTGAGAGTGATTATCCTTTCAGTCTCGGAAGCAAGCTCGCTGCTGTGTGTGATAAGGATTATGGTCTTGTGCTCCTCCTCATGGAGCCTGTGGAAAATATCCATGACCATATGACCTGTCGCGGAGTCAAGAGCGCCTGTAGGCTCATCGGCAAGTATTATGGAGGGTTCGTTGGCGATAGCTCTTGCTATGGCGATCCTCTGCTTCTGACCGCCCGAAAGCTCGTTTGGATTATGGGTAGCTCTGTCGCTCATATCCACCATCTCAAGCAGCTTCTCAGCACGCTTTCTGCGTTCTCTTTTTCCTATCCCTGCATATAGCATCGGGAGCTCCACATTTTCTATGGCATTTGTACGTGATACGAGATTGAAGTTCTGAAAAACGAACCCTATCTCCTTGTTTCTGATCGCACTCAGCTCGGAATCGTTGAGCTGTGATATATCGGAGCCGTTGAGCATATATATGCCCTCTGTCGGGCGGTCGAGGGCTCCTATTATATTCATGAGGGTACTCTTTCCCGAACCGGAAGGGCCTACTATCGAAGCAAACTCGCCCTCACGCACCTTCATGTCCAGTCCGTGAAGTATTTCCAGCTCGTTGGGCATACCGATATAAAACCTCTTGAATATCCCCTGCATTGAGATAACATTTCTCATCGGCATTATTCCTCCGGTACCCTGAGTTCAATGATATCGCCGTCAATTACGCCATAAGGATCTGTAACGACTATATCGCCTTCCATTAAGCTGCCTGAAGTTATCTCGGTATAGTAATCACCCACGAAGCCCACTGAAACACTGCGCTTGGACAATACATACTTTCCATCCTCAGCCGGAGTTGCAACGTATACGAAATACCCCTCGTTTTCTCCGCCTGAAATGGCGTCATACGGTACACTAAGCACATTTTCGCGCTTGTCGAGTATTATCTTTACTTTTGCAGACATTCCTATGAGCAGACCGCTCTCCTTGTCATCAATGCTGACCTCCACGGTATATCCGCCCATTCTTGCCTCGGCGCTGTTTGAGGAAATTATCCTTTCGATACGTTTTACAGTACCTTTGATGATCTTGTCCTCGGTAGCGCTCGTCTTTATCTCTGCCTCCATACCCTCGCTCAGCTTCAGGATATCGGACTCGCTGACCTTACCCGCAACTACAAGCTCGTCCGTATTTTCAACAGTCATGATGTTCACTGATTCCGGAACGCTTCCCTCGGAAATATTCAGCTCTGTAACAACTCCGCCCTTCTCAGCCTTTACCACGCATTTTTCAATTCTTTCAGCAAGCTCGGCAAGCTGTTTATCAGCAGAATTATCAGATATACTGTACTTCTCGGCGTCGATAGCGTCCTGAGCGGACTGCACGAGCTCATCACCAGATTTTACAGCCTGATTATATGCTTCATTTGCACTGTTTATAGCCTCGTCATATTCGGGAAGAGCTTCCTTCATTGTTTCGAGGAGCGTATCTGCCGATGAAAGCTTTGTATCAAGCGCCTTATACGCCTTCTCCAGCTGAGCGGAGTCTTCATCTCCCGCATTTACCCATGCCATGTATGCTTCATTTACAGCTGCGCTGAGCTCATTGTACTCTGCGACCTTTCTGTTATACTCATCATAGGCTCTGTCGCGCTTTTCAACGGCAGTATTTATCGCTTTCTGAGCCTTGGAAATAAGCTCTCTTCTCTGTTCCTTAGCTTTATTGAGCTGACGGACAGTGAGATCATGGCTGTGCTGTTCAGCACCTGCCGCCTTCTCGTTATTCTTCACCATAGCGTCATATTCCTCTTTGAGCTTTGTACTGTCAAACTCACAGAGGATATCGCCTGCCTTGACACTGTCTCCGACCTTCACATTGAGTTTTTTTACCTTCAGTGTCGGATCAGCGGTTATTATCAGCTTATCGCTGCTCGATATTGATCCCGACATATTTGAATAGTTTACAAGATCCTGACATTTTACCCTGCCGCACGTATCTGAACGAAAAGACATCTTTGATGCTGCGCCTCGTATGGCGTTTCTTACAAAAAACGCTATTCCTCCTATTATGAGCAGCACAACAAGAAGGATTATTATCCCCTTTATTCTTTTTCCTCTTTTTTCCATTTCATTCTCTCCTTCTGCCGGAAGTCAAGTTATTGAACACATACTAATTACCGGTAATCTAATAATAACATATTTTCATTGCAACGTCAATGATTTTTACATCTACAGCAAAGACCGCCTGTGCCATTGCGGCGCAGGCGGTCTTTAATCATCATCAAAGCTGTTTTATACGTGCAGCAGGAACTTTGTGAGTTCCTCGATAGGTATCGGTTTTGAATACTTGTACCCCTGGAGATACTGCGCCATCATAAGCTTGCAGCGGTCCTCGTCATACTCGTTCTCAACGCCTTCAAACAGTATGGAATACTTCAGGTCATGAAACATATTCGCAAAGGTCTTGACCATATACTGCGATGAAGAATTCTTCAGTGATTCGATCAGCAGAGAACGGTCAAACTTGATTATATCAAAGGGTATTTCCATGATACGCTCAAAGTTGGAATAGCCGGTACCGAAATCATCGAGATAGAACTTTATGCCAAGATCCTGCAGCTGCAGAACACGCTGCTTCATAAGATTGAAGTCAGCCTCGCTCCGGCTCTCGGTTATCTCTACCGCGATCTTTCCGTATTCGATACTGTTTTTCTCGATAATGCTCTTGACCTCGTCACAGAACGAATCATATCTCAGGTCAATGGCTGAAAAGTTTACGGAAATACGCTTTACGATATATCCGTCAGTAAGGAAGCGGCGCAACGCGGCGCAGGTCTTGTTGAGGATTATCATACTCAGGTTATGGATAAGGTTGAACTGTTCAGCCAGCGGTATGAACTGATCCGGGAATACCATTCCGGTCTTTTCGAGCTTCAGCCTCATCAAAGCCTCTGCCGTATCATACTGTCCCGTATTTATATTCAGAACAGGCTGACAGTAGACAAGTACACGCGGATCCGAGAGATCCTTCTTCGCTGCTATATCCTCAAGCTGAGTAAGGATATAATTCTTGTCGTAGTAATCCTTTATATCACTGTCATTGATTCGCACAACAGAATTGAACGGCATTTTCATGTCAGTATAATCAATGATGTTATGATAATCGTTTACATCTGTTACAGCGTCAGACGATTCCATGATTATGATCTTGTAATCTATGTTGAACTTTGAATAGCTCTCAGAGAAATTACTGAGCATTTTATCGATTATCTTTTCATAATCGCTGTTCTTCTGCTTTGTAAATGTAAGAACAAAGCAGTCGTTCGGGAAGCTGTAAAGTATAGACTTTTTGATATTGACGCGGAAGAAATCCATAAATTCCGCCTTCAGTACCGGAGACTTGGCGATATATACCGAAAATCCCGGCATATGGCAGCACATTATCACCATTTCGTTTCCCTTTGCGAGATTATCCTTTACCTCATCTGTAAAGAATTCGCCGGATACAGCTCCTGTATCGGTATTGTAGGGATTTGAATGGAACAGGAAAATGATGCTGATTATCGGCAGCAGACAGCATATCGTAGTATAGGAGATCTGCTTGAATATGCCCTGTATGCACAAAAGAAGATTTGACATCACAAGAACGCTGAGAATTCCCGTAAAGACCCTCATAAGCAGTCTTTTTCTGTATTTTATGAGCATATAGATCATATTGACCGCAAACACAACATAGAGTATCTCAAAGAAGTCAAGGCCCGCATTATACTCATGCTTTTTATTTATGTAGAAGCCTATCTTTAACACTGACGCCGTGATATCGAGCAGAATGGTAAAAATTATTATAAAGGCAATAGCTATCCTCGATCTTTTCTTGTCCTTAGGCATCAGCCAGAGCGAACCCTGTACATATCTTATGTAAAGGAACATCGTCATGGAAAGGCAGACATGATGCAGCATACGCATCGTATAGATAAACGCCGGCACCACATTCTTCTTTACAAGATATGTCTGCATGAAGATGTTTGCCGAAGCAGCTATCAGCATGAAAGAAAGGATATGCATGATTATTAGGAATCTGTCCTTCTCTTTCCTCAGATATGTCTGTTTTACCAGTATAATCATTATTATGCACAGCGAAAGAGCAATTATATCGCCGACAGGAGTATAACTTCCAATATTAAGATCCGATTTCGCAAACATATTTCCACCCCCCCTGTGAAAAAAGTCGCACCTGTCTAATACTTTTGCACACACATATATTATAACATTTTCCATTAAAAAAGTCAACATAAAAGCAAAAAAATGACAGATATTATTTATTCTCAGAAGAAATGATGTTATTATTGCACAAAAATCAACTACAAGGATTGTTGCCTTCCTACAACTCCGGACCGTTTTTGAACAGCTTCATCATCTCGTTTGTAAGACTGTGCTCATAGGGCTGAAGCTCTATATCCTCCCTGGCGACCCACTGAGCATATCTGAGCTCGGATTCGTCCATTTTTATTGTATCTTCTCCGTCAACATCGCAGAAAAATCCCACAAGAAGATCAGAAGCCATTCCCCATGGCTGAGACTTGTAGTAGCGGATATTCTTTACGCGGAGCCCTGCTTCCTCCATAACCTCGCGCTCCACAGTCTGTTCAAGTGTCTCTCCTATCTCAGTAAATCCGGCTATCAGGGCATTATGCGCAAAACCTCTCCTGTAGCGTGTTATCAGTATCCTGTCCCCGTTTATGACTCCGACTATCACAGCGGGATTTATCCTCGGATATACCTTGTTTCCGCATTCAGGGCACACCATTGCTCTTTCAATGGTATCACGCACCATTGCTCCGCCGCACTTTCCGCAGTATTTGCTGCTGCCGTACCACTGAGCAAGATGGAAAGCTGTAAACGCAGCAAAAAGGTATTTTCCGCTGCACCTGTCCCTCAGCTCGCGGATAGTATAATAGCCGAAGCCGCCTTCAGCTTCAGCCGGGCACCCATCAGCGGCAAGGAAGAAGAATTCATCGTCAACAGAAAACAGATATGTCATTCTTTCCTTATCTATTGAAACCGGACGCGGAAACAGAACATCTCCGCCGCTTGCATCTGCAAACATCCTTCCGTCCCTGAAATATATCACAAAGCTGTTTTCAGGCTTCGCTTTGTCGTTTGTGTCATGGTAGCCGTTATCGAGCCTGCACGGAAAAATATCCTGTATCATATATATACTCTCCTTTTTCTGAACGATAGGATAATTATACAATATACGAAAAGGAACGTCAACCCCTTATAGCTTGCCTGCTGCTTGTATAGTCAGCGGTTTTATATTATAAAATCGGAGCAAAATCTGCTATATTTACGGCTGAAATAATTGTTATGCTACTATCGCTCAGCGGCAGCTTGAATTGTTAACAATTATATGTTATAATATATGTAACAAATTCGTGAGGAGTTCTTTACAATGCGTCACAGTGGTACAAAAGCCATAGATACACCGCACCTTCTGCTGCGCAGATTTGAAGCCGGAGACCTCGGCGATATGCTTCACGGCTGGGCTTCCGAGACCTCAGTACAGACCGAATACGGAGAGCCTGTCTACACCACAGCCGATGAGGTGCAGGGGCTTCTTGACAGATACATGAACGGATATGAGTCTGACAGCTTTTACAGGTGGGCTGTCATAGAAAAATCAAGCGGCAGGAATATCGGTCAGATAGCCTTCTGCAGAGTATATGAGGAAATCCGCACCGCAGAGATAGAATACTGCATTGGGTCCGCATTTCAGGGACACGGCTATGCCGGTGAAGCGCTCTCAGCAGTAATATCATATACATTCAGAAATACCGGCTTTAAAAGGCTTGAAGCCTATCACCGCGCGGAAAACCGCAAATCGGGACGGGTACTGGAAAAGTCGGAAATGATAAAAACCGACAACGTCGAACGATTCAGACAGCAGGGCATTATCCCTGACGGTGAGGTATGCTACTGCATAGAAAAAGCTGAATAAGGAGGTATGCTATGAAACTCAATTTCACCAAGCTGAAGCCAAGCAGTCCCGATTTCCGCAGGATAAAACAGCTTTATATGAGAGCCTTTCCCGATGATGAACGCGCTCCCTTCCTTATGCTCGTACTTAAAGCCAAGAAGAAAAATGTAGACTTCTGGTCTGTCCGCTGCAATGACGAATGGGCAGGTTTTCTCTATATCGTAAACTACCGCGACCTCTCCTACATTTTCTATCTTGCCGTATCAGAGGAATGCCGCGGAAGAGGTATCGGCAGTGCTGTACTGCAGAATGCGCAGAAGCTCTACAAGGGCAGAAGGCTTTTTCTTGCCATTGAACAGCTGGATGAAAATTCAGAAAACTACGCCGAACGTGTCAGCCGCCGCAATTTCTACCTGCGCAACGGTTTTAAAGAGCTCCATAAGAAGCTCCGCGAGGGTAAGGTCACATATGAGATACTCGGCACGGGCGGAGATGTAGAGGGCGACGAATACGTAGCTCTTATGAAGTCCTACGCAGGAAGCATACTCTCAAAGCTGTTCACCATGGAATTTGTGGACTGAACACCATTACAGCAAAACAGCCCTGAAGCTAAATACGGAACTTTATAAAGAAGTTTTTACATAAGCTATTGAGGAAGGACCTATTTTTCAAAAGGGTCCTTCTTCTTGATTCAGGGATCATACCACAGAAGCACTTTGTGTCAACAACGAAAGAAATCGTTTTTTATTCTTGCAATATCGGAAATAATGTGTTACAATGAGAATATAGAAGTCTATTTATGTCATTAAACATCTGTATCTTTTGTATTTGCTGCGAAAGATACTGACAGAAGGCGGTAATGCATTTGAGCCGCCAAAGGAGGATATAAAAATGAAAAGAAGTATTTTTACGGCATTAGCCGTTGCAGCTGTCCTTTCATGCACAGCCTGCGGTAAAACGGAAGTAGGTAAGGCTGATGTGCCTGTCTCAACAGCCGGCACACAGACCACAGCATCTCCGGATACTGCCAGTCTTACCGATGAGGCTGCTTCGGCAGAAACAGCAACAGATACTTATCAGGATACGACCGCAGAGACCTCTGCTGCCAAGGAAGTGACAACAGTCACAGAGGAAGCGGTATCAGTCGGAGGAGGAGAAAACACCGAGGCCTCTGCAGCAACACAGCCGCAGACTCAGGCTCAGACTCGTTCACGTGATACGGCTCCTTCACCGGGTGACGCAGATTATGCTCCCGCTCCGGTACAGTATGATATTCCCGGTATCACATACATTCAGGGCACTCTCATAGCAAACAAATCCTATTCACTTCCTGCCGACTTCAATCCCGGACTTGACTCCACCTGCGAAAACCAGTTCTACAAGCTGCAGAATGACGCGGCACAGCAGGGACTGAACATATGGTTCGCTTCCGGCTTCCGCTCTTATGACTATCAGGCACAGATATACAATAATTACGTTGCCCGCGACGGACAGGCTCTTGCAGATACATATTCCGCACGTCCGGGATATTCCGAGCACCAGTCCGGACTTGCAATAGACGTAAATCAGATAGACGACAGCTTTATAGGTACTCCTGAGGCTGTATGGCTTGAAAACCACTGCCATGAGTACGGATTCATACTCCGCTACCCCAGGGGCAAGGAGAGCATAACAGGCTATCAGTACGAATCCTGGCATATCCGCTATGTAGGTACAGACCTTTCATACGCTGTACATGACAGCGGCCTTACACTTGAGGAATACTTCGGCATAGACTCAGCATACAAAGAATAACCACCTGCATGATCCGTATCCGGAAAGGATACGGATCTTTTTATAAAAGGCCTGTTGCCTGTTGTTGAAAATCTACATTTTTTATTGACAAATCAGGAATATAATGCTATAATTAAAGCACGGAATATATATCCGATATGACATGAGAGGAGTTTTTTAAATGAGAGATCTGACAAAATTAAAACGGATATCAGCCGCTGTTATGAGCGCTGCTCTTACTTTCTGCTATACAGGCTATGTAAAGCCTTTGAACGCTCCTGTAACCGCAGCTGAGACCAAAGATGAGGGGAACCAGTATATCAAGGTCGCTTTCAGTGAAAACACAGGAATGTATGAATACGAGTTCATTGACGCTTATATCTATAATGTATCTGCAGATTCCTATTCAATAAACATCACACTTCTCCCGTCAAACGGCGGAAATACATTTTACTATGAAAACCTCAAAAATTTGAGACTTGAGAGATCATACAGCGACGGTACATCTTTAGATGATTTTTTATCGAGCTGTGAGCTGGCTGAGGAGCTCGTCCCCGAACAAAGAGTAAACATCAAGGTCGCCTCTGTAAAAGAATACGATGATCTTACCAAAACCGGCTACTGGGCTGGCTATGGAGGCAGAGGAACTGAATATTCGATACAGCAGATAATTTCCGTAAAAGACCCGAACGAGCATTTCTACGGAGATATCAACGACGACGGCGTTGTTGACGCCTTCGACGTACTTGTCTATAAAAAGTACATTGCAGGAAATCTTTCCTACAAGCTGAACGATGATCAGTTTCTCAATGCTGATATCAATTTCGATACCGTAATAGATGAAAACGATCTCGCTCAGGTAGTCGATTTCACACTTGGCAGCAAAAAGTCCTTCAACGGTATGTCAAATATCGGAAGCGTCCGTCTTGACAACACCGTAAGCGTTCAGGCATCAGAAGGAAAAGCTACTGACAGCTCCTTTGCGAAGGCAGAGATGAAATTAGGCGTAGACCTTCTGAAAAAATGCTATGAGACCAAGAACAGCAGCGAAAAGAATCTTCTTCTGTCTCCGCTTTCCATTTCCGCGGCTCTTTCGATGACGGCAAACGGAGCTGATAACCAGACGCTGAAGGAAATGGAAGAAGTCCTCGGAAACGGTCTGACGATCGACGAGCTGAATGAGTATATGGCTTACTATATATCACAGCTCCCTGACAAGGAAAAGGAAAAGATCTATCTCGCCGATTCCATATGGTTCAAGGACGACCCAACATTCAAGGTATACGACGAATTCCTTGAGACCAATAAGAAATACTACAATTCCGAAATATACAAGAGCTCATTTGAACCCAACAGCATAGCAAATGATGTTAACAGCTGGGTAAACAAGAATACAAAGGGCATGATACCTACGCTAATCACTCCTGCGAATATCAAGTCCAATACCATGATGCTGCTCATAAATACCCTGTATTTTGAAGCAGAATGGGCAAGTCCCTATCTTTCCACACAGGACGGAACCTTCACTGACCTTGACGGCAGCAAGCATCCGATACAGAAAATGAACAGCATGGAAAGACAGTATTTCGATCTCGGCAATGCGGACGCCTTCAAAAAACCTTATATGAACGGCAATTACAGCTTCGTCGGAATACTTCCTCACGAGGACGTTGACTTCAATGAGTATATCAGCAATCTCGACGCCGACGCTCTCTGTGAAGGTCTGAAGCAATATGAGGATCCTGATAAAGTTGACCTTTACGTAATGATACCGAAGTTCAAGTACAACTACGGTAAGTCTCTGAAGGAAATACTTCCCGCTCTCGGCATGGAAACAGCATTCAATGCGGATAAGGCAGATTTTTCAAAGATAAACGATCTTTCTGTTAAGGACTCTCTTCCCCTCTATATAGATGATGTTCTCCACAAGACAAAAATAGAGGTAACAGAAAAGGGCACCAAGGCAGCCGCCGCGACCGCAGTCATTATGGGCGCAGGCTCTGCAGCTCCTATAGAGAAGAAGAAAGTATACATCTACCTTGACAGACCTTTCGTTTACATGATCGTTGACAAGAACAATGTTCCGCTGTTCATAGGAGCAGCTACTCAGCTTGAATCATAATAAACTTATCTCCGCCGCTGCTCATGTAGCGGCGGATCTTTTTGCCCGATCTCATAAAGCGACTGTGTTCCCTCCTCAGTCTGTATTATATATAATGGAAGCCGCCGCAACGCATTATACCCTCTCCACGGCAGTTATTGAATAAGCACATCATCAGGAAAAGGGTCTGCAAAAGCAGGCTCTTTTGTTATATATTGCCAATCTGAGTATTATTTTTCGGTGCCACGATTGTGCAGATATACAGTCTTACTGAAATTTCATAATATTGTATTGACAAACAATATTATACGCCATATAATATTATCAGAGCTCAGATATTACAAGCTTTAAAATATTATATACTTTCAGAAAGGAGCTGCGCTATGGGTTTTTCTATCAATGCAGGGCTTCTCGACGCAATGGTGCTGTCTATCGTCCAGAACAATGACACCTACGGCTACGAGATCACCCAATATCTCCGCAAGGCTGTGGATATATCAGAATCTACCCTTTATCCCGTCCTGAGGCGGCTGCAAAAGAATGAGCTTCTTGAAACATATGACAAGGAGTTCATGGGCAGGAACAGGAGATACTACCGTATAACTCCTCAGGGAAACGATTCCCTTGAGGAATATCGTGAGGAATGGCGAAGCCATAAGAAAAAGATCGACAGTATTTTATTGAATGAGGGAGCTGAAAATAATGAACAAACTTGAATTTCTTACAAGACTGAGGAACAGTCTTGAAAAAGGCGGTCTTCCCGCAGAGGATATAAATGATGCTCTTACATATTATGAAGAGGTCTTTCTCGACGCCGGCTTCGGCAAAGAGGAGGAAACTGCCGCTTCCATGGGTTCTCCGGAGGACGTCGCGGTAAATATACTCCGTGAGAGCGGTATACACGTAAACGCTGCTCCCGTTATGCCTCCCCAGAGAACAGATACACCTCAGAAGGATCAGGAGACATATCAGAACAGCAGCAGCGGAACGTACCAGAACTCCGGTTCATACCAGAACGGATACGTACCGCCCCCCGCTCCGCAGCCAAAGCAAAGAAGTGTCGGAGCAACTATCGCACTTATAATACTTGCTGTGCTCACCTTCCCTGTATGGCTGCCATTGCTTATTGTAGTTGTAGTGCTCCTCTTTGTGCTTATCGTCGTACTTGCTTCACTTATTTTTGCAGCAATAGCGACAGCAGTCGGACTTCTTATTGCTTCTGTACCCGCAATGTTCCACTCCCCCAGTGAAGGACTTATGCTCCTTGGCGGCGGACTTGTATTCGCTGGTATCGTGATATTGATATTCAAGCCGGCTTTCAATGTAGTCATACCTGCCTGCGGAAGATCGGTAAAACGCTTCTTCAGCTGGCTCACAGGTCTTTTCAGAAAAGGAGGAAGATAAAATGAATGAGAATAATATCCCTGTACAGACAGAACCTTCAGGTACGGAGAAAAAGAAAGGCAGTATCAGCGTTGGAATAATATGCATACTGCTCGGAATAATACTGTTTATCACAGGTCTTATACTTTACAGGACCTTCGGTTCAAAAAACCGCTACAATGTCAAAGACATGAACGAAAGCTTCATCGCCTCTGATGTCAGAGAACTTGACCTTGATATAGAATGGGCAGATCTTACTATCGGAAAAAGCGAAGATGACAATATATATATCAATGCCAAGGACGTTCCGGAATCATTTCACGCATCTGTTTCCGGGAATACCTTCAAGATCGGCTTCGGTAAAAAGAAAGTCAATTTTGTTCCCTTTTCTACTTTTCTCGGTGATGACAGGATCGATCCCGTGATCACATTACAGCTTCCCGAAAAGGTTTACAGCAGCCTTGTGCTCGACCTCGGCGCAGGCAAAACAGATATCAGAGGTCTGAGCTGCGGCAGTCTCGATATAAACTGCGGTGCAGGAAAAGTCACTTTCAGCGATATAAGCTGCGATAACGGCATTATCGACTGCGGCGCGGGAGAAGTGGATATAAACAATATAATCTGTGAGGGTCTGCTCGACATAGACGGCGGCGCCGGAAAGATATCCGTAAACGGAGTTCTCGGCGGGATCGACATAGATCAGGGCGTAGGCGATTTCGAGTTCACCGGTACTATGAACGGCAATATCAATGCTGACGGAGGGGTAGGTTCGATGACATTCCGCCTTACAAATCCTCCCGAAGATTTCTACAAGGAAGGCGGCAAATACAGGATTGATGTTGACACTGGCGTAGGCTCGTCAAACATTTACTACAATCAGGGATGATCTTTATGCCCGACAATGTTGAGATCAAAAAAGGCGACCGCGTAAAGCACCGCCTTTTCGGCAAAGGAACAGTCACAGACACACTCCCCCTCGGCGGTGATACCGTCGTAACCATCGAGTTTGACAACGGCACAACGCGAAAGCTGTGCGCTATTGTGTCAGGTCTCGAACCTGAGCCTCTCCAAACACAAGAAGAAAATACATGATATAGTTATGTCCTCCGTGCTTTCCGGTACGGGGGATCATTATTCAACGCAGAATGATCACGAATATATCATAGTAATGCAGAAAAATGAAAAATTAACGAAAATCGCAATAAGTGTGATGACAAATCCTAAAATATGTGTTATAATACATACGGTCAATAAAATCTTCTATGGAGGTCAGATCATGAAAAAGCTAACTGCTTTACTATGTATAACCGCTCTTCTCTGTGGATGCACAGGCAAGAGCAATGTAAAATCAGACAATTCCACAGTTCAGTCAACTACAGTCAGCGACGTGACGGATGAAGGCTCTTCCTCTGCGGCTCCTACAGAGCCTGCTCCCACAGACCCCGTGCTCGACAGCGATCCCTCGGAGATCCTCGTTCTCGGAGATTCCAGGGATATGACCACGGTCGCTAATGTAGACTGGGCTAAAATATACCGTGCAGCTCTTGAGGATTTCAAAAAATCGGATAAATACGATGATACCGCACGTTTCACAATATATGATATGAACGACGATAAGGTCCCTGAGCTCATTATCTCATATGGTCCTTACGGAAACAAGACATACCTCATAAGGAGCCTCTGCGAAGGATATTATACCGAATTTGATCCTATCACAGACTGCGGTATGCTCAATTATATAATGGACAGAAGCCTCATCACCACCACAAGATACCACGACGATATACAGGTAATGAATATACAGCTCTACCGCCTGAAGGGCAAGGCGCTTGCAAATGTCGGTTCCTTCCAGCGCTCCAATTCGGCTGTAAAGGAAGACGGAAACTTCGTAACGGAAGAAAAGTATACCGAGGATTACAACCACTTCCTCTCAGGTTTCGTAAAGAACATGGGCGAGGATCACAGCTTTGATGACGATGTTATAAAGGCTGCTCTCGGCGAATATGAATACGATGAATGGAAGGAAGCCTTTGCAGCTGTACTTAACGACTACCTCAAAACCAAAAAGGCTAATGACGATAACCACTTCTCGCTTATGGACATAAACGGCGACGATATCCCAGAGCTCTTTATTTCCGGTGCTTATCACTATGCTCCTTATGTCAATATCTTCGCATGGAACGGCTGTCCGGTACCTGTAGGCAGCTTCGGCAACTCAGACGGTACCATCGGCTATGACGACAAAGCCAACGAGCTTTACTCAAAGGAGGATAATCCGAATTATACCGCAGAATGTATCTATACCTTCAATGAAAACTACAAGTTCTCCGAGGTATTCACCTGCGCTAATTCCGAAAACAGCAAACAACAGGACGCAAATTTTGAAGTCACATATGTTGTGAACGGAGAGAAAACGGATAAGAGTTCATATGAAAAAGCTGTTAAGGAGCGCCTTAACGACTCGCTGTACGTCCTCGGTATGGATAACGACCTCACTGAAGAAACCATCAAGGAATTCAAGGAAGGCAATTATATCCAGCCGAAAAAGAAATGATCCAGTTTAAAATATTAAGGACTTCCCGCATGGGAAGTCCTTTTTTCAGTGTATGCACATACTCTGCCTGTAATTCTATATTTCCTTTATCGCTGACGTAGCGCCTACCTTCAGGACCGTATCTATTACAGTCTGTTCTCCTGATGTAAGTTCATCGGCTGATACCTCTACCACTACAATGTCATTATACGTCATCGCCTCAGGAGATCTGTCGATCCAGAACCTGTATTTAACATTATCTCCGCAGACCATCTTTAATATCATGCAGCTTGTCCTGTAAATATCCGGATTGTATCTCCGGCGTATCTTATCAATTATTATACCCGGCAGTAATGCCATCGGTGCATATACGCCCAAACCCTTTATCATAATTTCACTCCCTTAAAGCAATACTTCAAGACACTGCAATAATACCGTTATGTAGATCGTATCCGTTTCCGCGGTAATCACCGGTTCATTATTCTGCGATCGCAGCCGCTTTTGCTTTTTTAAAAATTTTACGTGAATCAGACACCAATATTATACTATAATTTACAATAAAAGTCAATGCAGTCATTCTCCATATTATATCCTTCAGCTGATTATTTTTACAGCCGAGCGGACGTACATATAAAACAAGCCCCGGAAGCGGTATATCACAACCGTTTCCGGGACTGAAAAGATAATATGTATGGAAAGTGCCTATTCAAACAGCTTTCTGAAGCGCTTCATAGCTTCAATGGTATTCTCTTTGTTATTGAAGGCTGTCAGACGGAACCAGCGGTCTCCGTTTTTGCCGAAACCTGCACCGGGAGTGCCTACAACGCCTGCCTTTTCGAGCATATGGTCAAAGAAGGTCCAACTGTCCATTCCGAAGGGACACTCGAACCATATATACGGGGAATTGATACCGCCTGTGTAGCGTATACCAAGCTCGTCCATAGTGCTTGAGATTATACGCGCGTTCTCCATATAGCAGGCTGTCATTGCCTTTGATTCCTTCTGTCCCTCTTCGCTGAACACAGCCTCTGCAGCTCTCTGCACGATGTATGGCACACCGTTGAATTTAGTAGTCTGACGCCTGTTCCACATCTTGTTGAGGCTCATCTCGCGTCCGTCTGGAGAAACGGACTTTATAGCCTTAGGAACTATCGTGTATCCGCAGCGAGTTCCTGTAAATCCTGCTGTCTTTGACAGTGAGCAGAACTCCACCGCGCATTTCTTCGCGCCCTCGATGGAATATATAGTCCGCGGGAGCTCACTGTCCGATATGAAGCTCTCATATGCTGAATCAAAGAGTATCACCGCGTCGTTTTCAAGTGCGTAATCCACCCACTCTTTCAGCTGCTGCTTGTTGTAGCAGGCTCCCGTGGGATTGTTAGGAGAGCAGAGATAGATTATATCAGCATGAACGCTCCTGTCAGGCATGGGAAGGAAGTCGTTCTCGGCTGTTCCGTTTATATAGATGATATGTCTGCCGTTCATCGTATTTGTATCAACATAGACCGGATAAACCGGGTCGGGAATGAGGACGGTATTGTCCGCAGAAAAGAGGTCGGTGATGTTTCCCGTGTCAGACTTTGCGCCGTCGGATACAAATATCTCGTCCTCGTCCACATCTGCGCCTATATTCCTGTAATGTCCTGCAATAGCCTTTCTGAGAAAGTCGTAACCCTGCTCGGGACCGTAGCCGCGGAAGGTCTCAGCCTTTCCCATTTCATCGGCGGCAGAGTGCATAGCCTGCACCACAGACTTGCCAAGGGGCAGTGTAACATCGCCGATACCCAGCCTTATAACGTCGGCATCGGGGTTTTTCTCCTTGAATGTGCTTACTCTCTTTGCCACCTCACTGAACAGGTAGCTCTCCTTCAGATCAAGAAATCTTTCATTAAACCTTGCCATAGTAATCTCCCTCAAATGTATATTCAGCAGGACCTGTCATATAGATATGTCCGTCAGATTCTTTCCACTCGATAACAAGTTCGCCGCCCAGCAGCTCAACGGTCACGGGCTTGCGTGGACATATGCCGTTCAGACAAGCCGCAGCAACTGTTGCACAGGTGCCTGTTCCGCAGGCAAGCGTCTCGCCTGTACCTCTCTCCCACACGCGCATTTTCAGGCGGTCGGAAGATATTATCTCCGCAAATTCAATATTAGCTCTCCGTGGAAAATGTTCATCGCACTCGAATATCTTTCCGTATTTTTCAACTTCAAATCTGCCTACGTCCTCTCCGATGAATGTGACAGCGTGGGGATTGCCCATTGAAACGCAGGTAAACCGGAACTCCCTTCCGTAAGCCGCGAGAACAAGGTCTGTCACAGGTGAAGTTTCGGCAATAACTGGAACTTCCGCAGCTTCAATGACGGGAGCTCCCATATCTACTGTAAGAGTTTTTGCAATGTTATTTTCGTCGGTATGGACCTCAATGATTTTTATGCCTGCCAGCGTCTCTACAGTGACAACAGGCTTATGAATTATGCCCTTGTCGTAGACGTATTTCGCAACGCAGCGTATAGCGTTGCCGCACATCTCGGACTCGCTGCCGTCGGGATTGAACATACGCATACGGCAGTCCGCAGTATCACTTGGAAGTATCAGCACAAGTCCGTCCGAGCCAACGCCGAAATGGCGGTCACTGACCGCCTTGGCAAGCTGCTCGGGAGAGCTTACGCTCTCCTCGAAACAGTTTATATATACATAGTCGTTTCCGCAGCCATGCATTTTGGTGAATCTCATTTATATCACACTCCGAAAAGAAGTTTGTCGTATGCAGGGAATGGGTAGTAGTCCTCGGCTGTTATAGTCTCAGCCTTGTCGGCAGCCGCACGGAGCTTATCCATTGCAGGTATCATCTTGTCACGAACGAATTCGGACTCCTTCCTGATATCGCTTATAGTTTTAAGCTTAGCAACTGTTGCTTCAAGCTTTGTTGTAGCGTCGTCCATTTCATCAATGAGGACTGAAAGCTCCTCAACCAGCTTGGTCTCGTACTTGCAGGCTGCCTTTGAAACGCTCTTCTTAACTGAAACTGCGGAAGCTGTATCAGCAGCGAACTTTGAAACAGCAGGTATTATCTCCTTGCGTGCCATATCCACCATTGTCTGAGCCTCGATGTTTACTGACTTGACATAGTTCTCCAGCATTATCTCGCAGCGCGAGTATATCTCAGCCTCGGTGAAGATACCATGTGATGTGAGCATCTCCACGTTCTTCTTATCGCATATCTTAGGCATACAGTCGGCAGTAGTCCTGAGGTTTGAAAGGCCGCGCTTTTCTGCTTCCTTTACCCATGCGTCATCATAGCCGTTGCCGTTGAAGATTATGCGCTTGTGCTCCTTGATAGTCTTCTTGATGAGGTCGTGGAGAGCCTTGTTGAAGTCCTTAGCCTTTTCGAGCTTGTCGGCAAACTGCTTTAATACCTCTGCAACAGCGGCGTTGAGGTGAATGTTAGCGCAGGAGATACTGTTTGATGAACCCAGCATACGGAACTCGAACTTGTTTCCTGTGAATGCGAAGGGCGATGTACGGTTACGGTCTGTAGTATCCTTGCTGAACTGCGGCAGAACGTCAACGCCAAGCTTCATTTTTTCCTTGGTGGTACCGCCGTAGGGCTTGTCATTCTCGATAGCTTCAAGTATAGCTGTGAGCTCATCGCCAAGGAATATGGAGATGATAGCAGGCGGTGCTTCGTTTGCGCCGAGACGGTGGTCATTGCCTGCTGTAGCAACAGAAAGCCTCAGTAAGTCCTGATAATCGTCAACTGCCTTGATAACTGCTGCAAGGAAGAGCAGGAACTGTGCGTTCTCATATGGAGTCTCGCCGGGAGAGAGAAGGTTAACTCCTGTATCAGTGGATATAGACCAGTTGTTGTGCTTGCCTGAGCCGTTCACGCCCTCGAAAGGCTTTTCGTGAAGGAGGCAGACAAGTCCGTGACGCTCAGCCACTTTCTTCATTACTTCCATTGTGAGCTGGTTGTGGTCAGCAGCGATGTTTGTAGTCTTGTAAATAGGAGCAAGCTCATGCTGTGCGGGAGCTACTTCGTTGTGCTTGGTCTTTGCGAGAATGCCAAGCTTCCAGAGCTCCTTGTCGAGATCAGCCATATACTCGGATACTCTTGACTTGATAGAGCCGAAGTAGTGATCCTCCATTTCCTGTCCCTTTGGCGGCATTGCGCCGAAAAGAGTACGTCCGGTCATTATGAGGTCTTTTCTCTTCCTGTACATCTCACGGTCAACAAGGAAGTACTCCTGTTCGGGACCTACTGATGTGCGGACGCTTCTGACGTTCTCGTTTCCGAAGAGTTTCAGTACACGCATTGCCTGCTTGTTGAGAGCTTCCATTGAACGGAGAAGAGGTACCTTCTTGTCGAGAGCCTCGCCGGTGTATGAACAGAACGCTGTGGGTATATAGAGTGTGCCGTCCTTGATAAATGCGTAGGAAGTAGGATCCCACGCCGTGTATCCTCTTGCCTCAAACGTGGCACGAAGTCCGCCTGACGGGAAGGAAGAAGCATCAGGTTCGCCCTTTACAAGCTCCTTGCCTGAGAATTCCATGATAACTCTGCCGTCGGGAGCCGGAGAAATGAAGCTGTCGTGCTTCTCGGCAGTGACGCCTGTCATTGGCTGGAACCAGTGAGTATAGTGAGTTGCGCCTTTCTCAACAGCCCAGTCCTTCATTGCTGCTGCTACAGCATTAGCAACTGAGATATCAAGCGGAGTTCCCCTGTCAATAGTCCTTTTCAGCGACTTGTAAACCTTCTCGGAGAGGGTAGCTTTCATTACTCTCTCATCGAATACCATTGAACCAAAATACTCTGTTACCTTTTCCATTATATTTACCTCCAGTTTTTATCATTTATTAATCAGCACTGAACTGATCTTGAATTCGGAATTAGGAGTGCGAAATTAATGGTATCGCCTTACGGCGATTAATTGAAATTAAAATCATTCCGCGTAAGCGGACACAACAATTACGAATCAATTTAAGAGCGAAGCTCTTATAAAGTCTGCAAAAAGCTTCTGAGGTTTGTTCGGTCTTGATTTGAATTCGGGGTGGAACTGCACTCCTATGAACCACGGGTGATCCGGAAGCTCCACTATCTCAACCAGCTTCTCATCGGGAGACAATCCTGCGATCTGAAGTCCGTTTTCCACAAGTACCTTCCGGTACGCGTTGTTGAATTCATAACGGTGGCGGTGTCGCTCATAGATGAGTTCCTCGCCGTATATCTCGCGGCAGCGTGAGCCCTCCGTCAGCTTGCAGGGGTAAAGTCCCAGACGCATTGTGCCGCCTTTTTCCGAAATGTTCCTCTGCTCGTCCATAATATCGATGACAGGATACGGTGTTTCACCGAACTCAGCAGAATCCGCACCTGCAAGTCCGCACACATTGCGGGCGTATTCGATTACAGTCATCTGCATACCGAGACATATTCCGAAAAACGGTACTTTGTTCTCACGGGCGTAGCGTATGGATTCCACCATGCCCTCGATTCCTCTGTGACCAAAGCCGCCGGGGACAATGATGCCGTTGCAGTCACTGAAAATCTCAGCGGCATTGTCAGACGTTACATTCTCGGAATCTATCCACTTTATCTCAACCGCCGCATCGTTGATGATACCGCCGTGCCGCAGAGCTTCAGCAACCGAGAGGTATGCATCGTGGAGCTCCACGTATTTGCCGACAAGTCCTATTGTAACATTTTTGTGCGCATTCTCTGCGCGGTGTACCATTTCTGTCCATTCTGTAAGATCAGGAGCACTGTCTGCGATACCGAGATGCCGGCAGACCGAATGTGCAAGTCCTTCATTTTCAAGCCACAGGGGAACTTCATACAGTGACGGCGCTGTAAGGTTCTGTATAACGTCCTCCTTGCGGATATTGCAGAAGAGAGCTATCTTCTCCGCCATATCGTCGGGTATGCGTTTTTCCGTGCGGCAGACTATTATATCAGGCTGGATGCCTATTGAAAGGAGCTCCTTGGTGGAGTGCTGTGTGGGCTTTGATTTCAGTTCCTCAGAACCGGTTATATAAGGAACAAGTGTAACGTGTATGTAGCATACATTCTCGCGTCCCTGCTCTGTACCCACCTGACGTATCGCCTCAAGGAAAGGTGTGGATTCAATATCGCCGACTGTACCGCCGATCTCGGTGATTACCACATCGGCATTAGCCTCATTTGCGGCGCTGTAAACTCTGTCCTTTATCTCATTGGTGATATGCGGTATTACCTGAACGGTACCGCCGAGATAGTCGCCGCGGCGCTCTTTTGTGATGACGTTCCAGTAGATCTTTCCTGTTGTGACATTTGAATGTACCGAAAGATTTTCATCAACGAAACGCTCATAGTGACCAAGGTCGAGATCAGTCTCAGCACCATCGTCTGTAACGAAAACCTCACCGTGCTGGAACGGCGACATTGTACCAGGATCTACGTTGATGTAGGGATCAAACTTCTGAATGGTGACCTTGTAGCCCCGCTGTTTGAGAAGTCTTCCAAGTGAAGCAGCTGTGATACCTTTTCCGAGTCCCGAAACGACTCCGCCTGTTACAAAAATGAACTTTGACATTTTTACTTATGCTCCTTGAAATACATTTATAATACACGCTATTTCAAATGTCCGGTGAACATTATGAAATCTGCCGTATAAAACGACAGACGGTGCAAAGCACCATAAACGCTCCGTTTATACTGCCTCTGCAAATCCGCAGAGCGGATTTGTGACTGCGTTGCAGTCTGCAAAATGTACGCTGTACATTTTGCAGCAGAGGCAGATATGTGATAAAGGCAGTCCGCGGAGTATGGGAGATTCGGTAATATCCGCAGACGCCCTTGTCAGCTTATGCTTTTTCTCATTCTGCCGAACCGTGAAATGTGGTACAGCCTTCCCCGCCTGTATTGAATCTGATAATTTTGCCTGTACGCCAGTTTTTTGCAGCATAAAAATCAACAGATGCAGAAATTCTGAGGCCTCATACATCTCCTTGTGTATGAAATCATCGCTGTATATAAAAAAAGAGAGCTACGGATACCATATCCGCAGCTCCCTTGCCGTTTACATTATCATTATATTTCTCTGCGAATGATTTGTCAATAGCTTTTCTGAAATTTGACGTATCGCATATTTTTATCCCGTTGTTAGTATTAAATAACTGTTAAAATTTCACGAAAGCACAAAAAACCTGTATTAACCTATTGACATTTCCGCTTTGAAGTGCTAATATAAATGGTGGAACAAAGACGTTTTAGCAGACTATCTGTATGCTGAAGCGTCTTTTTTATTATAATCCGATCAATGGCGCTCGGATTATTGAAAGGTTAGTGAATGATATGGACAATTTCAGAACAGAGGCTCCTTACCGACAGCAGGGACTTTACAGTCCGCGTTTTGAACATGACAACTGCGGTATCGGAGCAGTAGTGAACATCAATGGCGAACAGTCACGATATGTTGTGGAAAATGCTCTCACTATCGTTGAAAAGCTGGAACACCGCGCAGGTAAGGACGCAGAGGGCAAAACAGGCGACGGTGTAGGAATACTTGTACAGATGCCCTGCAGCTTCTTTATAAAAGAAGCAAAAAAACTTGGCGCTGATATCGGAGAGAACGGCGACTTCGGTGTGGGTATGTTCTTCTTCCCGCAGAATGAGCTCAGACGCGACCGCGCAAAGAAGCTCTTTGAAAAGATAATCGACAATAACGGCATGACTTTTGTATGCTGGCGTGAGGTCCCGACTTCTCCCTCAATACTCGGTCACAAGGCTATTGACAGTATGCCATGTATAATGCAGGCTTTCGTAAAGCGCCCCGATGAATGTCCCAAGGGACTGGTATTTGACCGCAGGCTCTTCATTGCGAGACGCGAATTCGAGCAGTCCAACGAGGATACATATGTATGCTCACTTTCAAGCCGTACTATCGTATATAAAGGTATGTTCCTCGTTGACGAGCTGAGGAGATTCTACACAGACCTTCAGAGTGAGGACTTCACATCGTCTATCGCAATGGTACACTCACGTTTCTCGACAAATACAAATCCAAGCTGGCAGAAGGCTCACCCAAACCGCTTCATCGTCCACAACGGCGAGATAAATACTATCACAGGCAACGCTGACAGAATGCTCGCCCGCGAGGAAACTATGACCTGTGATACGCTGAAAAATGATATGCACAGGATACTTCCCGCGATAAATGTAAACGGTTCTGACTCGGCGAGACTTGACAACGCCCTTGAATTTATGGTAATGTCGGGTATGCCCCTGCCGCTGGCAGTTATGATAACGATCCCGGAGCCTTGGAAGAACGACAAGACCATCTCCAAGGCAAAATACGATTTCTATCAGTATTACGCTACTATGATGGAACCATGGGACGGTCCCGCATCAATACTTTTCTCTGACGGCGACGTAATGGGAGCAGTTCTCGACAGAAACGGTCTGCGTCCGTCAAGATACTGCATAACGAACGACGGTTTCCTCATTCTTTCATCGGAGACAGGCTGTATAGACATTGCGCCTGAGAAGATCGTTAAAAAAGACCGTCTCCGTCCGGGTAAAATGCTCCTTGCGGACACAAAGCAGGGACGTATCATCGAGGACGAAGAGGTCAAGTCGATGTATGCTTCACGCCAGCCCTACGGCGAATGGCTTGACGCTAACCTTGTACGCCTCCACGATCTACATATCCCGAACAAGGGAGTTAAGACCTACTCAAAGGACGAGCTTGCAAGGCTTCACAAGGCATTCGGCTACTCCTATGAGGACATTCGTACATCCATACTGCCGATGGCTGAAAAAGGCGCTGAGCCTATCGCTTCCATGGGAAGCGATATACCGCTCCCTCCGCTTGACAAGCAGTCTCCTCCCCTTTTCAACTACTTCCGTCAGCTCTTTGCGCAGGTTACAAATCCCCCCTTTGACGCTATCCGTGAAGAAGTTGTGACCGACACGAGTGTTTACATCGGCAAGGACGGAAATATCCTTGAGGAGCGTCCTGAGAACTGCCACGTTCTCAAAATCGAGAATCCTATCCTCACCGAGACTGATATGCTCAAGATAAAATCCCTTAATCAGCAGGGACTCAAAAGCGCAGTTATCCCGATAACCTACTACATCGGAACATCGCTGGACAAGGCTATCGAGCGCCTTTTCATCGAGGCTGACAAGGCATACCGCGACGGAGCTTCTATCCTTATACTCTCGGACCGCAGCGTGGACGAATATCATTGTGCGATACCTTCTCTCCTTGCGGTTTCGGCACTCCAGCAGCACCTTGTTTCAACCAAGAAGCGCACGGCAGTCGCTATGATACTCGAATCCGCAGAGCCGAGGGAGGTACACCACTTCGCAGCACTTCTCGGCTACGGTGCCTGCGCCGTAAACCCTTATCTCGCACATGAAACTATCCGCTCTCTCATTGAGGACGGCTCGCTTGACAAGGACTTCTACGCCGCCGAGGACGACTACAACAGTGCTGTTCTCCACGGTATAGTAAAGATAGCTTCAAAAATGGGCATTTCAACTATACAGTCCTATCAAGGAAGCAAGCTATTTGAAGCTGTGGGCATCTCACAGGAGCTTATCGACAGCTACTTTGCAGGAACTGTCAGCCGTATCGGCGGTATCGGACTTGCTGATATAAGCCGCCGTACAGAAGCTCTCCATACAGCTGCTTATGACCCGCTGGGACTTCATGTGAGCAGCGATGTAAAGAGCGCAGGCAGCCACAAGCTCCGCAGCGGAAAGAGTGAGCACCTCTATACTCCGGAGACCATACATCTGCTTCAGCAGGCAGCATGGACAGGCAGCTATGACACATTCAGAAAGTATTCAGAAGCTCTTACCCGCGAGGACAATGAACTCACGCTCCGCAGTCTCCTTGATTTCAATTTCGACAGTGCCAATGAGATACCGATCGACGAGGTAGAATCCGTTGAGAGTATCTGTACGCGCTTCAAGACAGGCGCTATGTCTTACGGCTCTATCTCTCAGGAAGCTCACGAATGCATGGCTGTGGCTATGAACAGCATCGGAGGAAAGTCCAACAGCGGCGAGGGCGGCGAAAGTCCGGAGCGTCTGAAATCCGACAAGTGCTCCGCTATCAAGCAGGTCGCTTCGGGACGTTTCGGCGTTACATCAGAATATCTCGTTTCCGCACAGGAAATACAGATAAAAATGGCACAGGGCGCCAAGCCCGGCGAGGGCGGACATCTTCCGTCAGGAAAGGTCTATCCGTGGATAGCCAAGACACGTCACTCAACGGCAGGCGTTGGTCTTATCTCACCACCTCCTCACCATGATATCTACTCCATAGAGGACCTGGCACAGCTTATCTACGACCTTAAAAACGCTAACGACAAGGCTCGTATCTCAGTAAAGCTGGTTTCGGAAGCAGGCGTGGGAACTGTTGCGGCAGGCGTTGCCAAGGCAGGCGCACAGGTCATCCTTATCTCCGGCTACGATGGCGGTACAGGCGCCGCTCCCAAGAGCTCCATATACAACGCAGGACTTCCCTGGGAGCTCGGACTTGCAGAAGCACACCAGACACTTATGCTCAACGGTCTCCGTTCAAGAGTACGCATTGAGACTGACGGAAAGCTCATGACAGGACGCGACGTACTTGTTGCTGCACTGCTCGGTGCTGAGGAGTTCGGCTTCGCAACAGCTCCGCTGGTAACAATGGGCTGTGTTATGATGAGGGTATGCAACCTAGATACCTGTCCGATGGGTATAGCTACACAGAATCCTGAGCTCAGAAAGCGTTTCCGCGGCAAACCTGAGTATATAGTTAACTTTATGCACTTCATCGCACAGGAGCTCCGCGAGTATATGGCAAAGCTCGGTATACGCACAGTTGACGAGCTCGTTGGACGCACAGACCTGCTCTGCATAAAGGACAGCGCTGCTGAAAAGAACATCGACTTCACAAATATACTTGCACACAGCAATGCAGACGGCAAAAAACACTTTGACGCTGATGATATTTACGATTTTGAGCTTGACAAGACCATAGACCGTCGTGTTATAATAAAGAAGCTGGGAAGTGCGCTGAAAAACGGAACTTCCAAGACTATTTCCATTGACGTTGTGAACACCGACCGCTCCGTAGGAACTCTCACAGGTGCTGAGATAACACGTATCCACGGGGAAAACGTACTTGCAGATGATACATTCACAGTTAAATGCACGGGCAGCGGCGGACAGTCCTTCGGCGCATTCATACCAAAGGGACTTACGCTTCAGCTCTGCGGAGACAGCAACGACTATTTCGGCAAGGGACTTTCAGGCGGCAGGCTGATCCTCAGTCCGCCAAGCGCTTCGAAATTCAAAGCTGACGAAAATATCATCGTCGGAAATGTTGCACTTTACGGTGCGACCTCCGGCAAGGCTTTCATAAACGGCGTCGCAGGCGAGAGATTCTGCGTAAGAAACTCCGGAGCGACAGCTGTATGTGAGGGCGTGGGAGACCACGGCTGCGAGTATATGACAGGCGGACGCGCTGTTATTCTCGGACGCACAGGCAAGAACTTCGCCGCAGGTATGTCGGGCGGTATAGCTTACGTTCTCGACGAGGAGCACGATCTTTACACCCGTCTCAACAAGGCTCTCGTTTCACTTGAAACAGTAACAGAAGAAGAGGATATCGCTGAGCTGAAAGCTATAATAACCGAACACGCAGAAGCTACAGGTTCAGAAAAGGCAAAGCAGATACTTGCTGACTTTGAGCATTATCTCCCCTGCTTCAAGAAGGTTATACCCCACGATTATGCAAAGATACAAAAAACCGTATCTAAACTTGAAAAATCAGGCGTGAGCAGCGAACAGGCTATGATCGAAGCCTTCGAGCTCATCAGAAAGGAGGCGTGAGCCATGGGAAAAGCAACCGGATTCCTTGAATATACAAGGACTGAAACAACTGCGAAAGACCCCATTGAGCGTATAAAGGACTTCAATGAATTCCACGTACCGCTCAGCGAGGAGCAGCGCCGTCAGCAGGCTTCACGCTGTATGGACTGCGGAGTTCCCTTCTGTCAGAACGGAAAAATGCTCTGCGGAATGATGTCGGGCTGTCCGCTCAATAATCTTATTCCAGAGTGGAACGACCTTCTTTATCACGGTCAGAAGGAACAGGCGCTCAGCCGTCTGCTGATGACCAATAACTTTCCCGAATTCACGTCAAGGGTATGTCCCGCGCTCTGCGAAAAGGCCTGCATCTGCGGAGTCTACGATTCGCCTGTAACAACTAAGGAGAACGAGAACTCCATAATTGAATTCGGCTTCGCAAGCGGTCTTATGAAGCCTCAGATACCCGCTGTAAGAAGCGGCAGACGTATCGCAGTCATCGGTTCGGGTCCTTCCGGACTTGCCGCTGCGGACACTCTAAACAAGCGCGGTCACAGCGTAACTGTGTTTGAGCGCTCAGACCGTGTCGGCGGACTGCTCATGTACGGTATCCCGAATATGAAGCTTGAAAAGCATATCATTGAACGCCGCGTGGAGCTTATGAAGGCTGAGGGCGTAGAGTTCAGAACCGATTCAAACGTGGGTGAAAATGTTTCCGCAGATGATATACTCGGCAGCTTTGACGCTGTCGTACTTGCCTGCGGTTCGTCTAATCCGCGTGATATCAAAGCTGAGGGAAGAGACGCAGAGGGTATTTACTTCGCGGTGGATTTCCTGAAAGCTACTACAAAGAGCCTGCTTGACTCCGAACTCAAGGACGGAAGGTATATCTCCGCAAAGGACAAAAACGTCGTTATAATCGGCGGCGGCGATACAGGCAATGATTGTGTGGGCACATCTGTCCGCCACGGCTGCAAGTCCGTTGTTCAGCTTGAAATGATGCCCAAGCTCCCCGACGTGAGAGCAGAGAACAATCCATTCCCTGAGTGGCCGAGAGTATGCAAGACTGACTACGGTCAGGAAGAAGCAATAGCTTTATTCGTTCACGACCCGCGTATCTACTGCACAACTGTCAAGGAATTCATCAAGGACGAAAACGGAAAACTGTCTGCTGTAAAGACAGTAAAGCTAAGTTTTGGCACAGATCCCGAAACAGGCAGACGTACTATGAATGAGATCGAGGGCAGCGAGGAGGTACTCCCATGCGAGCTCTGTCTCATAGCGGCGGGATTCTTGGGCTGTCAGCAATATATTGCAGACGCTTTCGGCGTATCACTTGACCAGCGCACAAATGTAAAAACAGCACCCGGCAAACATTCCACAGATGTTGATAAGGTATTCACAGCAGGCGATATGCACATAGGTCAGTCACTTGTAGTTCGCGCTATCCGTGAGGGACGCGACGCTGCGTCAGAGGTGGACGAATACCTTATGGGTTACACCAATTTATGATACGGAGGCTAAAATGATCTATTCAGAAAATGAGATATTGCAGTATATCGAGGAAAATGATGTTAAGTTCGTCAAGCTGACATTCTGCGATCTGAAAGGAAGACTGAAAAATATCTCTGTTCTTTCATCTGAGCTCGCAGTTACCTTTGAGCGCGGAGTCCGCATAACGGCAAAGAAGATCGCAGGTTTTGAGGCTGCAAACGGAAAGGATCTTTTCCTCTTCCCCGACGCTCAGACAATGACCGTTCTCCCGTGGAGACCTCAGCAGGGCAGAGTCATAAGAATGTTCTGCTATATCCGTTACGAAGACGGCACTCCATTTGAAGGCGACGGCAGATACTTCCTGAAAAAAGCCATGAAAGCCGCGATCGCGGCAGGCTACTGCTTCCGCTTCGGAACATCATGCGAGTTCACTCTCTTCCGCAGGGACAGCAACGGACTGCCAACGAAAACTCCCCATGATTATGCCGGCTACTGCGATATCGCTCCGGACGACAAGGGAGAAAATATCCGCCGCGATGTATGTCTCACTCTCGAACAGATGGGCATTCACCCAATATCCTCACGCCATGAGAGCGGCTGCGGTCAGCACGAGATAGACTTTAATGCTTCTTCTGCCCTGAAAGCCGCTGATACCTTTCTCAGCTTCAAGTCCGCGGTCAAATCTGTCGCGGAAACACACGATGTACACGCGAGCTTCATGCCCAAACCGCTGCGTGATGACTGCGGAAACGGTATGCATATCAGCTTCAATGTTTTCCCTGACAACGATATGCTTGAGGAAACAAAGCAGAACGATAACGACCTCCTCAGATGTGCGGCAGCAGGCATAATGAAGCATATACGTGAGTTTACGCTGTTCACTAATTCGACGGTGAATTCCTATGCGAGACTGGGAGAGTTCACTGCTCCACGTGACATTATATGGTCGGACGAGGAGGGCTCTCAGCTTATCCGTATGAATCCCGACAGCGACAACGCCTGCGTGGAGCTGCGCGCTGCGGACTGCGTCTGCGATCCGTATTTTGTTCTCGGTCTTATGATATATTCAGCACTTGAAGGCATAGAGGAAAAGTACGCTCTGCCGGAAAAGAACACCGGCTCGGAGCGACTTCCTTCCACGCTTGAGGAGGCAGTTTCCTGCACTGAGAGCTCGGACTTCGTTAAGAAGTACGTGCCTGTAAATATACTTGACGTGCTGATGAACTACAGCCGTGCTGAATGGCGCGAGTATTCCTCAGCATATGACAAAGGCGCATTTGAGGATAAACAATATTTTTACAGTCTCTGACGGAGGTAAGCTTTGGAAAAAATTCTTGTAGTTTCAAGTAATAAAACCGCCTCTGAAGCTCTTGTGAATTTCCTCCGCGATTCGTTCAGATGTACGCCAAAACTCGTTGAATCAGCATATCAGGCGAAAACCGTTTTCGATGCCGACCCCTCCGTTGAGCTGGCAGTAATAAACTCTCCGCTTATGGACGAGAACGGCTTTGAGCTTGCGGAATACATCATCGAAAATACTACTGCAAACTGCATATTTATGATAAAAGAGGAGCAGACCGAAAAGATAGCGGGACGAGCCGAAAAGACAGGTATAATCATAGTCGGTAAGCCGTTCAGCCGTACTCTGCTATATCAGCTGGTGAAAACACTGGATATCGCCGTGAACCGCTCTCTGAAACTGTACGAGGAGAACCGAAGGCTCGAAGAAAAGATAGAAGAGATACAGGCGATAGACAAGGCGAAATTCATGCTCATGCAGTACAAGGGTATGACTGAGGAGGAAGCACACACTTATCTTGAACAGTACGCCATGAACAAGCGCAAGAAGAAAAGTCTTGCGGCACTGGCGATAATAGATAAGCTGAGTGAGCAGTATTTATAAGTGAGGCGAAGAAAATGTTTGACAGCATCCACGAAGAATGCGGAGTTTTCGGCATATACGAAAACAAGACCTCTGACGTTGCCGCGTCTGTCTATTTCGGGCTGTATGCCCTGCAGCACAGAGGTCAGGAGAGCTGTGGCATAACTGTCTGTGATGACGGTATCTTCAGGCATAAACGTGCGGACGGACTTGTCTCGGAGGTGTTCAGCAGAGAGGAACTGGACAAGCTCGGCAGCGGAAATATGGCTGTGGGACACGTCCGGTACTCTACAACAGGCGGACATAATCACAATAATATACAGCCCCTTGTTATACGTCATATCAAGGGCAATATGGCTCTTGTACACAACGGCAATCTGGTCAATGCGGCAGAGCTGAGGCGCTCATTTGAGATGTCGGGAGCTATCTTCCACGGCACCTCCGACACGGAGGCGATAGCCTATTCCATAGTCCGCGAAAGGATTGCCGCCGGTTCTACTGAACAGGCTGTCGAACGCGCTATGCCTAACATAAAGGGAGCATACTCATGCATACTCATGACCGCAACCAAACTGATAGCATTCCGCGACCCTGACGGCTTTCGTCCCCTGTGTATCGGTAAAACTCATGACGGGGCATATGTTGTCGCTTCGGAATCCTGTGCTCTTGAAACGGTTGGTGCGGAATTCCTTCGTGATATTGATGCCGGAGAAATTGTCGCAATTGACAGTGACGGCCTGCGTTCAATACGCACTAACTGTACCAACAGGCGTAATATCTGTATATTCGAATACATCTACTTTGCACGTCCGGACTCGGTAATCGAGGGAATATCAGTCCACCACGCAAGGCTTTGCGCAGGCAGGCTGCTTGCAAAGAGCAGTCCTGTTGACGCGGATATCGTTATAGGTGTTCCCGATTCCGGACTTGATGCAGCACTCGGCTACGCAAACGAAAGCGGCATACCTTACGGTATCGGCTTTATAAAGAATAAATATATCGGCAGGAGCTTTATTCAGCCCGAACAGCACCAGCGCGAAAATGCGGTCAAGATAAAACTCAACGCAGTCCGCGAGAGCGTCGCGGGCAAGCGTGTGATAATGATAGATGATTCCATAGTCCGCGGAACAACGAGCGCGAGGATCGTAAGGCTTTTGCGTGAGGCAGGCGCCAGGGAAGTCCATGTGCGTATTTCATCACCGCCATTCCTGCACACCTGTCATTTCGGTACGGACATCGACTCCGAGGAAAACCTCATTGCGGGCAAATGCAGTACAACTGAGGAGATAGCGCAGTACATCGGCGCTGACAGCCTTGCGTACCTGCCGGTTGAATGTCTCGGTGAGCTGGTGGACGACCGCTTCGGCTACTGCAGGGGCTGTTTCACCGGCTCCTATCCTGTAGATACTTCAGGTGCAGGGAACAAGAACAAATTCGATGAAAAGATACATAAGTAAGGGCGGATTTCGGCTTTGCCGCATACAGCATTGCCGATCATATCAAAGATACGGCACACTGCCTGATTATCCGCCCAAAACAAACGCTGTACATCAATGGCGATGTACAAGCGGAAATAAATATAATATACCTATTATTCGGAGGAATTTACTATGTGTACAATAATGTGTTACTGCGGCGTCAGCGGCGGTACCGGAAAAGTTATGGACGGGCTGAAAGCAACTGTCAGCCGCGGTCCTGACGACCAGAGGATAGTGAAAGTACCTGATGGAATACTCGGCTTTCAGCGTCTGTCGATAATGGGACTTACTCCAGAGGGTATGCAGCCCTTTGAGCTGAACGGTGATTTCGCAGTATGCAACGGTGAGATATACGGCTTCCGCAAGCTCAGAGACAAGCTTACCGATATGGGCTACTGTTTCAGAAGTGACAGCGACTGCGAGATACTTCTTCCTTTATACAGAGAATACGGCACTGATATGTTTTCTATGCTCGATGCCGAATTTGCCTGCGTGATATATGACAGCACAGAGCGCCAGTTCGTAGCTGCAAGAGATCCCATAGGCATACGTCCACTTTACTACGGCAAGTCCGATGACGGTACCGTTGTCTTTGCAAGCGAAGCAAAGAACCTCGTTGATATCTGCAAAAAGGTAATGCCTTTCCCTCCGGGTCACTACTATAAGGACGGTCAGTTCCATTGCTACTGTGATATTACGGCAGTTGACAATGTCATACACGACGATATATATACAGTCTGCAAGAATATCCATGACAAGCTTGTCGCAGGCGTAAAGAAGCGCCTTGACGCAGATGCTAAGGTAGGATTCCTGCTTTCCGGCGGACTTGATTCCTCACTTGTATGCGCCATTGCTCAGCGCGAGAGCGACAAGCCGATACGCACATTTGCGATCGGTATGAACACAGACGCTATCGACCTCAAATACGCAAAGCAGGTGGCAGACTACATCGGCAGTGACCACACTGAAGTCATCATCACTAAGGACAATGTTATCGCAGCCCTTGACGATGTTATACATCTCCTCGGCACTTATGATATCACGACTATCCGCGCAAGTATGGGTATGTACCTGCTATGCAAGGCTATCCATCAGCAGACCGATATCCGCGTACTTCTTACAGGCGAGATATCCGATGAGCTGTTCGGTTACAAGTATACGGATTTTGCACCGTCGGCAGAAGCATTTCAGCAGGAATCCGTAAAGCGCGTCCGTGAGCTACATATGTACGATGTACTCCGTGCTGACCGCTGTATATCAGTAAATTCTCTCGAAGCCCGTGTCCCCTTCGGCGACCTTGACTTTGTAAAATACGTCATGGCGATAGACCCGGAAATGAAGCTCAACAAATACAACAAGGGCAAGTATCTGCTCCGTCACGCTTTTGAGGGCGATTACCTTCCGCATGACATTCTCTACCGCGAAAAGGCAGCGTTCTCAGACGCTGTGGGTCACTCAATGGTTGACTATCTCAAGGAATATGCCGAGAATTATTATTCCGACGAGGAATTTGAACTTGACTGCACAAAATATACTCATGCCAAGCCGTTCACGAAGGAGTCTCTCCTTTACCGCGAGATATTCGAGAAATACTACCCCGGCAACAGCGAAATGGTAGTCGATTTCTGGATGCCTAACAAGGAATGGGAGGGCTGCAACGTAAACGACCCGTCTGCGCGTGTTCTCTCAAACTATGGCGCAAGCGGTGAATAATAAAGTAAAACGACTGAGAATACACTCAGTCGTTTTCAGATTGCAACGATCCCTCTGATATACCTGTCAGGGGGATTAATAATAATTATTGTCGTCAGGTACATTTATGAAAACAGCCTGTACTCGGATTTACCGGGATATAAACTAAAATCTTGTGTTATCTGTACGAATCATATGACTTTCATGCACGGAAAATAATCAACGCCCTGCAGTGATAATGAACAGGAACAATAACAGCTTATCTTTCCTTATATAATTTTTCCCTTTTTCGTATTTTAAATTGAACCATGTTTAGGAACATTTCCGGGGGATATACTGTACATACTGACAGCTGCGGCAGGCGGTATGATAATTCCGCTTATAAAAAAAGATAACTCGAATTATATACTCCCAAACATATAAAAGCAAGGCAGGGATATTTATTCCCTGCCCTGTTTTTTGTACTTATTCTTCCCTGCGCCGCGCAGTCATGCTGCCTTTAATGCAGAGTATTCCAAGTCCGATCATCATAAACGCACCGAAAATAATAAACAGCTTGTACATTGAATTAATACCTGTCTGCGGTAAATCAACGGCTTCATTTGCTGAATTTACACCCTTTCCTGTTTGTGGATCAACAGTGTATTTGTCAAGCACATTCCCCTTGCTGTCAGTGATAGTTATCTCACGGTCACCGTCAGCAGTACGCTTTATCGAAGCACTTGTATCAGTGACTTTATTTTTACTCGCACCGCTTACAGCGTCGACTCCCTCAGTGCCGTTTGCAGCTATTATCTCAGGTATCACCGCTTCAGCCCTTTCCCAGTATGAGGGCGTATCCTTTTGATCTGTAACGTCTATGGCAGCTATAGCCCCGTCTGTGACAGTTATGGAAACTGTGATATCACCGAGAAATCCGCTTGCTGTGCCTGTATACGTTCCGTCTTTATAAGAAGAAGCCGCATTGGCTGCAGCAGCAACATGAAAAGAATTAGTCAGAAGAGCTGCAGACAATACAGAGCATACAATCCTTTTCTTTCGTAGTTTGTTCTTGTTCATTTTTTGACCTCACTTTACTGTATATTGATAATTAATTAACAGCTTGCTTTATAATAAACCGTTAATATTTGCTAAAAAATGTGCGGATCCAAGCCGCAAGTGCGGAGGCTGCCGGAAAAACAGTTAAAAGCATACTTTTTACACTCGCTTTCAAGCCCCGCTTTTTCTGATAACGGCGTGCAGGCGAAAAACAGGTCTTACTTCAAAGATCTCCATATGCAGTCCTGCATTATTACAAAAATTCTGAACTTCCTCTCTGCTATAAATGCGAACATCACCCTTGCCGGCCAGATGCGCAAGCGGCAGTTCAATACGATTGCAAAACCAGCGCATTGCATTTGATTTCATCGTCATATCCCGCAGTATCAGCCTGCCATTCGGACGGAGCACACGGTAAACACTGTTAAAAAAGCTCTGCGGGTTCGGGTAGTGATGAAAGCTCTCGGAGCATATCACCGCGTCAAAGGAATTCTCTGCAAAAGGAAGGTTCTCACAGTCACCGACCACAAGCTCTACATTTTTCATTTTCTTTGCTTTGGCAACCTCGATCATTTTCGGCGTCAGGTCTATTCCTGTATAGTGCTTGTCGGGATATTTTTCATGCAGCAGCGTCAGCATAGGAGCTGTTCCGCAGCCGCAGTCCAGCAAATCGTTAAACGGCTCTTTTTCAAGCTCTGCCAGTATGTCGGGATAGTCTTTCTTGCACATATTATATATGCCTGCATGACCTGATTCATATATCTCGGCAGCTTTTGTGAATTCCTTTACGGATAAGTTTTTGTATTCTATGCTTGTCATATTGATAATTCCTTTCATTTCCGTTTCCATGTTATGCATCGGCTGACACGCTTGCAGTAATCTTCATATTCCCGACCGTAAAGATCACGCAGCATGAATATCCTTTGGATAATCATGAAGAATGAAAAACGGATAATATTTCAGTATCAGAAATACATAGACGCTCCGCATGAATAACGCACTTTGCCCCTGCTTTCCGATAACTCTCCGCATAGCCTGGTGCAAGGCGTACAGCGTTTCCACACTGCCGTAACAGAAATGCGTCATGGGAGCATTGCGGAAGTCGCCGTGTGCAGTCGCAAAGTAAATTTCGGGAATATCTCTGCCGTGACACATGATATCACGGACGGTATACATATTTATATCTCAAATTTGTTAGCGTTAGCAAACTTGAAGTCAAAAAATAATTCCCGCTGACCGCTATTCTCTTGTGATACGATCTCAGGATGGTTATGACGAAAGAAATCCAAAAAAGTCTTTATATGTCTCATCACCCATACTATGATGCATAATATTTTTATCTGTTAGCATATAATAACATTTGTTTAATTATATCACAGATAAACTGCTTTGTCAATATTCATGATAAAAAGACTTACAGAAACATCATCAACTGACAGGCGCTGTGCAGAAGAGTTCCTCAGTATTATTCAGAGCTATAAAAAAGCTTCTTCAGTTAGAGGAGCGCCGATAAAGAAGTATTTAAGATTTTAAGATGAGGTTGCGTAACTGCCTTGGTTACGCAACCTTTCTCTTTTTGTCGTACTTCATACTGTCAGCAACGGCAGTCGTTACGGCAACATTGAAGCGGTAGTGAATTTCAATTTGCTGAGTGCGATGCCCACTACTCTTGTCGGGAGCGTGGACAACGATCTTCTCGATAAGCTCATGCATGATCTCAGGAATAAGCTCCGTGATACGCTCATACTTCTGCACCACGCTGATGAATGCGGTCACATCGGCGGACTTCTGTTCGGCGGTTTCGATATAGGCAGTAAGCTCTGTAACGCTTGCCTTTAGTTTCTTCTGCTCATCCTCATAGCCTGATGACATAACAGTAAATCGCTCATCGGAGATTTTTCCTGAAACATTATCCTCATAAAGCCTTGTAAACAGTCTGTCAAGCTCAATGATACGCTTTTCAGCCTGTTTCAGGGCTTTCTTTGCTTTTGTAAGTTCCGAGGACTGCTTCTGAACGGAATTGTCCATAGCCGCCTGTACAAACTTGTCCTCATTCTCCTTGACAAAGGAAACCATCTTGTTCAGTTCACCGAGTATGATCTCTTTCAGAACGATCGTCCTGATGAAGTGAATAGTACAGCCATTCTTATCCTTGGCGTAGGTTCCACATTTCAAATGCTCTTGGTCAGCGGTCATGGTTGTCGCTCGGCACAGATACAGCTTCTTTCCGCAATCGGCACAGTAAC
>JAEEGL013910163.1_pt1 | contig 55424 bp, 48 predicted proteins | sample 9134231 | NCBI WGS metagenome assembly JAEEGL01 (sample SAMN16246548, study PRJNA631951) | gut metagenome | biome: gut microbiome; feature: rumen; material: fiber-attached | host: Bos | place: Iran: Karaj | collected 2018-10
GAAACTGGAGTTAGACTAAGATTTTTGTCAGCACTATCTAGACATTCCGATAAGCCTTGGAGCTTAGATGATGTTGATAGAACAATTAATATTGCTAAAAGTCCATTTTTAGTTGGTGTTGACTTTATGGGTCAAGAAACAACTGCTTCACTTGATTTAAGGGAAGAATTAGAGATGTTTACCAGGTATGCTTGTACTCAAGATCCAAATTTTGTTATTAGAGTTCATGCAGGTGAAAACCCGATTTTTAAGACTAATGTTTATGATGCGTTAAAAATTATTCAAGATGCACATGATAAATTGGAAGCTGAATTAGGGCATCCTGTTCCAATGCCACAGATTAGAATTGGACATGGACTGTACGGCTTAGACATTACAAGTGATGGTGAATGGCATGATGTTCCACCTAATGGTGTTTTTGATTTAATAAAGAAAACTGGAGCAATTATTGAATTCAATATGAGCTCTAATCTTGCATTAAATAATATAAACGATATTTCCAATATTCCTATAAAGAGATATGTGGATGCTGGTATACCTGTAGTTATTGGTACTGATGGTCACGGAATGTATTCTACGATTTCAGAGCAAGAGGTTTTGCTTGCTAGTGCAGCGGGACTTGAGCCTGAGGATTTTGAAATTATTAGGCAAACAGAGGAAAGAGTTATTTCAAACGCGCTTGAAAGAGAACAAGAACATCCTAGAATAGAAGATGTACCTGCATTGTATGAAGGCTTAAGGTATTCAACTCCAGAAGGTGGAAAAAGATTCACGGATAAGGTTGAAGAAAAGATTATAGCTAGACAGGCCAGTATTGCTCATGAATTGCAACATAAAATAGCTTATACCGAAGCTATTACTGATGAAGGACAAATACTTGAAGATATTGAAGGAAAAGTTCCTATACTAATTACTGGTGCATCCAAGAAATCTTGGCCGAATATTACACCCGACGATCAATTAAACATTGCAGTTGCTATGCAACTTTTAGCTGATACTTTAAATCCTGAGACTTCTTATGTTGTTACCGGTGGAACTAATTATGGTGCTGAGCGAACAATGCATGAAGCAGTACATAGGAGAAATCAAGAAGCGGAGTCAAAGCTACTTGTATTAGGAGCCTTTTCAAAGCTTATGTTACTAGGAACATTTACTATGGAAGCTGCACTTGAGGGTGAAGAGGGAATAGAAAAAGACACAATTACTCATGCTATTGTTTTAAGATCAGAAGTTACTAAAAAGAAAGCAAAAACATGGAAAGACTTGCCAGATACGCAGTTAGACTTTGTTATAAAACGTGATGGTCATATGATAGCAATAGGAGGAGGCTCTATTGTTAGTGATATGATACAAAGAGCTCATAATTTAGGCGTTGATATGCATTTGATGGATGGGCCTGAAGGAGCATCTACTGACAAGAGTAAAGCCTTAAGAGGAAATGATTACTCGTTTGTAACTCCTGAAGATTTGATAAGAAGACTATATAGTAGAAATCCGGCATTATTTTTACCAGACTTTACTCTTGAAAAACTAGATGAATATCTAGCAAGGGCTAGAGAACAAGTTGGAAGCACAGAAATTCCTAATAATCCAGCAAACTTTGGCTTGGGTGCTATTTCAGAAATTGATAAATTAGTAACTGCAATCTTAAGAAACACTGGAAAAGAAAAGCTTGAGGGTGAAATTGCATCTGAATCAAAAGATGTTGATGATCCTGAAGTTAAACCCGAAGGGAGCGAGGTGACTGAATAATGACGTTAGAATACAGACAATCTTTAACAGAGTTAGATAAAGTATTATCTTATATGGATGAAGATAATATAAAAAAAGTTCCTAATAAGATTCTTGATTTTATTAAGAGGAATATGGATAAAAACTATTCCCCAAATATTGACAGAAACATTCCTGTATATAAGCAACCGCTAAAAAAAGATACTAGAGTATTATTATCGTTATTATACAGACATTTCTGGTGTAGTAGCGAGAAAAAGGAAAGATTATTAGCTGAAGACAAGGAAGAGTTGGATAAGTATTTTTCAGAGATTCAAAGACGTAGTACTTTTAATGCTTCAACTACTGATTCAAATAGTATTAACGAGGCTGTGACTGAGGAATGTAAAGAAATTGTAACGGTTGAAAAAATGAACTTCTTTAAAAGGATTCTTGATAGAATTATTAAATTCTTCAAGAGAAAATAATTAAATGATTATAAAAGAGCTTCCTATACTGAAGCTCTTTTTGACTCTTTAATAATTTCTTGGACCAAATATTTTTGTTCCTATTCTTACATAAGAACTATTTTCTTGAACAGCTATTTTATAATCGTTACTCATACCCATAGAAAGTATTTCTAAATTATATTTATCTTTAAGATGGGCCATTTCATTAAAGTATTTTCTGTTTTCTTCTGGATTATCAGTTTTTGGAGCAACGCACATTAATCCTTTGACTTTAATATTAGGTAATTTACTTATACTATTTATTGCGCTATCTAATTCATTTACATGAAAGCCATATTTTGTAGGTTCATCAGCGATATTGACTTCTAATAATGTGTTACTAATTATTCCTTTCTTATTTGCTTCTTTATCTATAGTTTCTGCTAGTTTAACCGAATCTATGGAATGAATAAGTGATACTTTACCAATAATATCTTTTACTTTATTTGTCTGCAAATGTCCTATTAGGTGCCAGTTAATATCACTAGGTAACTTATCTATTTTGCTGAGTAACTCTTGAACTTTGTTTTCTCCAAAGTTTTTTACTCCGGCATCATATGCTTCTTTCATTTTTTCAATTGATTGCGTTTTAGAAACAGCTATTAATTCAGCATTACTATCGTTTAAGTCATTATAAATACTATTGATATTTTCCTTTATCATTAGTCATCACCAATTAGATTATAGCATAAAAATCTTGTATTATTTGATATTTATTAAGTTTTTGTTACTAATTTGAACATTTTTAGAAGATTCTTGGCATCTATGATAAAATATGTATGGTATTTGTAGGTATTAAGTACAGACGATTTTGAAATTGTTTGTTTCTTATAAAGAGGTGATTAGTTTGTTATCTATAGGAAAGGCAATGTATCAGGTCTGGCAAATTGTTGATAATTTGCCAGAAGATGAAAAAGCCTTTATATCTCAAGACTTAATAGATGAGATAAAAGGCACTATGGAAGTTGATGATAGTTTCACAATTGATTTTGACATTCCGTTGGAAAAACAAAAATTAGATGATAAAGCCTGGAATATGCTTAAAAAAGTCCTTAAAAATGCTAAGAAGAATGGATATGGTAAAACTGATTCTGTAAATGTTGAAGCTCCTACCGAAGAAAAGGATATTAACCAGTTCAGGCTAGAGAATATAGAATTAAACCAAAAGCTTTCGCAATCAAAGAAGCTTATCATAGATATTAGTAAGTCTGTTGAAAAACTTCAAAATGAAAACAAAAAGCTAATGGAAGATAACGCTGAATTATTGTGTTGCATAAATAGAGTTCCAAAACTATTTAGAAAAATGTTTTTTAAAGATGCAACGACAAAGCTAATAAAGTAAATGTGATATTAGGAGGTTTTTATGAAAAAGTTGGGGTTTGGCTTAATGAGATTACCACGTCTTGATGGTTCAGATGAAATTGATATTGAACAAACGAAAAAAATGGTTGATTTGTTTTTAGATGCAGGTTTTACATATTTTGATACTGCTTTTGTATATAATGGAAGCGAAGAAGCAATTAAAAAAGCACTTGTTGAAAGACATCCTAGAGAATCTTATACTCTTGCTTCTAAAAATGCTGCCTGGGCTGGATGTAAATCAAGAGAAGATGCTATTAAGCAATTTGAAACTTCATTGGAAAGAACTGGAGCCGGATACTTTGATTACTATTTGCTTCATAACTTAGGTAATGAAAGAACTAAGTATTTTGATGATTGGGATTTATGGAGATGGGCATTTGAAATGAAAGAACAGGGGAAGATAAAGCATGTTGGTTTTTCTTTCCATTCAACTCCAGAAGAGTTAGAGGAGATATTAACAAAGCATCCTGAAGCAGAATTTGTTCAACTTCAGATTAATTATGCTGATTGGGAAAGTGCAACTATTCAATCTAGAAAATGTTATGAGGTTGCTAGAAAACATGGAAAGCCTATAGTTGTTATGGAACCAGTAAAAGGTGGTATGCTTGCTACACCGCCTAAAACAGTCGAGAGTGTCCTTAAAGATGCTAATCCTAATTTATCCAATGCTTCTTGGGCTGTAAAGTATGCTGCAGACTTAGATGGAGTTATGGTTGTATTATCTGGAATGAGTAATATTGAACAAATGCAGGATAACATTTCATATATGAAAGATTTTGAAGGCTTAAATGATAATGAAAGAAATGTTATTAAAAAAGCTCAAGAAGAATTAGATAAAATTCCCCTTATTCCATGCACATCATGCAACTATTGTGCAAAGGTATGCCCTATGAATATCGCCATATCAGCTTCTTTTAGTGCTATGAATATGTTAACTTTATATAATAATACAGAGGCTGCTAGAAGAGAAGTAGGATGGGATCTTCAAAAGGGAAAAGCTAGTGCTTCTGAATGCATCAAATGTGGAGCTTGTGAAGGTGTTTGTCCACAACATATACAAATCAGAGATGAGTTAGAAAATGTTGCTAAGCATTTGTGCTAGAGCTGGATTATTTTACATAAATTATCCTTACTTGAATTTATGTTGAATAAAAATGTGCTTTTTATGTGAATTACAACAAATAATTGTTGCTCATATTGTATTAATATAGTATTATAAAAAGCAGTTGAATAATTACTCGAAAGGAGATTTTTTATGAAAAATTTATTTAAGGTTTTAGCATTAGTTATGGTAATCTGCGTAGCAGTATTCGCCTTAACTGGATGTGGAGAAGAAAAGAATGAGGGTGGTTCAACACCAGCTAATAATACAAATGTATCAAGCAACTCAATTGTTGGATATTGGAAGAATGATAGCTATGGCGCTGACTTTATCTATACATTTAATGATGACGGAACAGGTAATTACTATGTAGCAGGTGCTGATATGCCATTTACTTATAAGACAAATGGTGATCAATTATCTATTTTATTTGATGGTGATGATGCTTCTTTTGATACTACTTATGAAGTAAAAGGTAATGTTCTTAATGTTGCTGACTCTTTAGGTGAAGACACATTATATGACAGAATAGATGCTAGTGAGCTTCCAAAGCCTGCTCAAATTGGAACAGCAGGGAGCAGCATGCCTCTTAAAGATAATCCAGATGAAGCTAGATCTCAGGTTGAATATTGTTTCCAAAACTGGATTGATAAAGCTTATGGTGATAAAATTACAGAGTCTAATGTTCATGTAGAAAAGATATATAGCTCAGAGGATGAACAAAATGACGAAGCACTTAAAGCATTAAATCTTAATGAACAAGAAGTTGCTTTTGAAGTTAGATATGAACTTAAACCTGCTGAAGGCGTTGATGTAAACGAACTTACAGCTGCAACTGGAGAGTATGACGAAGAAACTGGTTGGGTTATTGAGAAGTATAACTGCGGAGTTATTAGACCAACTGTAAATTCTGAAGATCCTTATGAAGTTGATACTGAAAGATTAGGAACAGGCTGGTAATAATATAATATTGCATGCTTAAAAGGGAAAGCTCAGCTTTCCCTTTATCATTATTATTTGATTTTATAATTTTTATGGGAGAACTATAAATGAAGTCGAGAAATATGTTGAAAGGCCTTATTGCTGGTGTTATTTTATTTGTCATATGTTCCTTGGTCATAATTCTTAATGGCAATTCTTATACAATTAAAATGAAAAACACCTATGGCGCTGTAAGTTCTGAAGATGTAAATATTTCAATTGAACATGAAAATATTGCAAAACTATCTAATATAGTAGTAGATAAAGATACGGTATCTATTTCTTTTGATGCTATCTCTAAGGGGAAAACATATTTTAGTGTAATAATATCTGGCGAAGAAGTTGGAAGTCTTTATTGTATATTTGTACACAACTTTAACATTATTACACTAAATGAGTTTTTAGGTGACTGCTCTTATAGTTGGATTATACCGTTGTCATTAACAATCCTTATGGGATACATTTCTTTCTTATTAATTAAGTCTTTTTTGCAAAATTATAAAAAAGATATGTATCAATACAAAAACATTGCCTATATAGGTTTGATTATTATTATGGTAGCTTCAACAATTAGTCAGGCTTCACATATAGCTAATTATGGTGGGCTTATTCATACCGTTTATGACATATTAAAAACTTTTTCATTAGCTATATTAATTTTTCCTTTGGCACTTGTTGTATCTTTTCTCGTCATTATTAGTAATGTGGTACTTATTAAGAAAGAAGGATTTAATGTAAAGAATACACTGGGTATTATTTTAGGAATTTCTCTTTGCTTCTTTACAGTACTTCCTGAGATTATGTACCTTCTATTATATGATTCTCCAATAATTGACGTTCATAATTTAAATGGATACGGTGTATATGTATATGAGTTTATCGAAGCGATTATATATATTGGCGTTTCATATACGGAATGCATACTGCTAGGAACTATTATTTTATCTATAAAGGTTGGTAGGCATATTCCAAGCTTTGATAAAGATGCGATTGTAATTTTGGGTTGTCAAGTAAAAAAAGATGGAAGTCTTACAAATCTTTTAAAAGGTAGAGTAAATAGAGCAATTGAATTTGGAAAATTGCAAAAGGATAATACTGGAAAAGAATTATTGTATATTCCATCTGGTGGAAAGGGAAATGATGAAGTTGTTTCCGAAGCACAAGCTATGAAAAACTATCTTATTTCACAAGGGATTGATGAAAACCGTATTCTTATGGAGGATAACTCTAAAAATACTGCTGAGAATATAGAGTTTTCAAATAAGCTAATCTGTGAAAGAACTAGTAATCCTAAAGTTGCGTTCTCAACTACTAATTATCATGTTTTTAGAGCTGGTAACTTAGCCTCAACTCTAGGATATAAATATGAAGGAATAGGAGCTAAGACAAAAAATTATTTTTGGATTAATGCTTTTATAAGAGAATTTGTAGCAACAATGATTAATGAAAAGAAAAAGCATATGTTAGTAACTTTTTGCATCATAGTCGCAACAATTGTTTTAACAATACTAGAGTATTTGAATAATAATATTCAATTTATATAATACGAAAAAGACACCCTTTTGGGGTGCCTTTTTTGTTCTTAATTAGAGTTCATCGTCTGGTCCAAGCTGGAGATACTCTTCCAAAGTTAAGCCGTTGTCCATGATTTCATGAGCAACTTCCGGTGAGCCAACGTAGCGAAGATGCCAGGGTTCGTAACTATATCCAGTTATATCTTCTTTGCCCTGAGGATATCTCAAGATAAAGCCATAATCGGCAATCTTAGCATGAATTCTTGCAAAGATTTCGGCTTCGGCAATCATCAGGTCATTGTCGTCAATGGTTACTCCATCTTTGACAATACAGATGTCAATCGCCAGGCCGGTCTGATGTTCACTAAAACCGGTGACTGCGACATATTGCCGGACATAGTCGATTCCGTACTCTTCCGTAAACCGATCCCAGATGTCCTGTTGTTCTGCCACAGAGCGGTAGCAAGAGTCGAGCTCAATCTGGATTCCTTCTGAAAGCAGATCTTCACGAAGAAGTACGAACATATCGTAGGCTTCGTATTCGACTCGATGGTCGTGTCCGCCTTCAAAGTCAGGAACGGTCACGAGAATCAGAATTTCTTCCCAATTCTCAGGAAGTTGGTTTTCCTTGTTAACAAGCACAAGGTAATCAATCATCCTCTTGATATCAGGAGAGGGGACACCGGCAGCGAAAGCAGTCACAGAAACGCTGGAAATGAGCATGAGTGCGATGATGAGTGTAATGAACCGCTTCATTTTTGTTTCCTCCTTACTTTTGACATGTCTTAGTAATTTGAGAGAAAATTGTGAGCAGGGCCATCCCGGACAGAGAACGCAAGACGCATCTTTACCTCCTTAATAAGTAGTAGGCAGTTTCGAGTTAGGTAACTCAGTCATTTTAGCACAGCTTAACATAATTTGCAATATATAGTACAATTTTGTTAACATAAAACAAAAACTCCCCGGTCGATTACTAGGGGAGTTTTATCATTATTTATGCTTTATGCTTTCTCTTATAAATGAATTAAACAGAGGATGTGGTCTTGTTGGTCTTGACTTAAACTCTGGATGGAACTGACAGGCAATAAAATGTGGATGGTTTTTAAGCTCTATAATCTCTACCAAGTCTGCTTTTTCATTTATACCAGAGAAGACCATACCTTTTGAAGCAAGTAGTTCTTTATATTTATTATTAAATTCATATCTATGTCTATGACGTTCTTTTATTTCTAAGATTTTGTAATCTTCAAAGGCAAGAGTTCCTTCTTTAATCTTACAATCGTAATTTCCTAGCCTTAATGTTCCACCTTTGTTAATTATTCCTTTTTGTTCAGCCATTAAGTCTATTATTGGATCTTTACAAACTTCATTAAACTCAGTAGAAGAAGCATTTGGAAGCCCACAAACATTTCTTGCAAATTCTATTACTGCAAGTTGCATTCCAAGGCAAATACCTAAAAATGGAATATTATGAGTTCTAGCATAATTGATTGCTTTTATTTTGCCTTCAATTCCTCTAGAACCAAACCCACCAGGAACAAGTATTCCCGAAGTGGTCTTAAATACTTCATCTAGGCTATCCATTTTCTCTAAGTCTTCAGAATTTATCCAATTTACTTTTACACGAACGTTATTTGCATATCCTGCATGTTTTAGGCTTTCATTAACAGATAAATATGCATCATGAAGCTCAACATATTTACCAACTAGAGCAATTTCAACTTCTTCTTTAAGATTATCTACTTTATTAACTAAGTCTTGCCAATACTTTATTTTGCTTTCAGTTATAGGAAGTTTGAATTGCTTTAATACTAGTTCATCCATACCTTGCTTTAAATAGTTCAGAGGAACCCAGAATATGTTTTTAACATCAATGCTATCTATTACATTTTCGGTAGGCACGCTACAAAATAGCGAAATCTTTTCTTTTAGGTGTTGATTTAGTTCCTCTGGACTTCTACATACAATTAAATCTGGCTGAATTCCCATACCTCTTAGTTCAATTACTGAATGTTGGGTTGGCTTTGTTTTTAGTTCATTTGAACCATATATATATGGAACTAAGGTTGCATGAACAAATAGGGTGTTTTCTTTTCCTAATTCGTTTCGCATCTGTCTTAATGATTCAATAAATGCCTGAGACTCGATATCTCCAATAGTTCCACCAATTTCGGTAATAACAATATCAGCTCCACTAGTAGAGGCGGCGGCATAGATTTTTGACTTAATTTCATCTGTAATGTGGGGAACTATTTGAACTGTAGCTCCTAAATAATCTCCTTTTCGTTCTTTTTCAATTACACTTTGGTAAATCTTGCCTGTTGTTATATTAGAAGTATAATTAAGTTCTTCATCAATAAATCTTTCGTAGTGGCCTAAATCTAAATCGGTTTCTGTTCCGTCAGCTGTAACATAAACTTCTCCATGTTGAAAAGGTGACATAGTACCGGGATCAACATTTATATAAGGATCAAACTTCTGCATGAAAACCTTATATCCACGAGCTTTTAAAAGTAGCGCTAAGCTAGATGCTGTTATTCCTTTTCCTAATCCTGAAACGACTCCGCCTGTAACGAAAACAAATTTTGACATACTATTTCCTCCTAAAAAATGCCACTAAGAGAATCCCCTTAGTGGCTCTTTTAAATTTTATCACTATAAAAAATGTAGGACAACATTGTAAAATTCTTTTAATGATTCAGTCACTATTTTTTAACAAGGTGAACATAATTATCAAAACAGTGATTTTTAAATATTTTTTATTGTTATTTTATCATTAAAAATATATTACAAAAGCTTATTATGAAGCTATTTAGTATAAAATAAAGGGGAAAATATTATGTTTAATTTTGAGGTAAAAATGAATAAACTATCGAAAAATGTATGTTATATGAATAAATTTATATTATTAACATTATTTATAGTCTTTTGCATGGGAATTTCCCTTAACACTTCGTATGCAGCTATTGATGAATCATCTGCATTAATTATGGAGTGGGACATTCCTGCAAATACAGAAATTAAGATTCCAATTAAAGGTACTGGAAATAATTACACAATAAATTGGGGAGACGGTAGTAGTGAAACTTCTGGGACTAGTTTATTTCCAACCCATACTTATACTACCGCAGGAACATATACTATTAAAGTTGGTGGGAAAGTTAATAACTTTGGTTTTTATGATAACGTTGATGAAGTTTCACCTACTAGTGATTTGTACACTTACACTCAATATCTAAAAAAGGTAACTCAAGTTGGAAATTTGGGTTACAATAGAATTGGCTTTGCTTCTTGTTATAATCTTACAACCGTTGATTTTAAAGGCGGTTTTAATTCATCTAATATGACAAGTATAGGTCTGATGTTTTGTAATTGCTTTTCTTTAACAAATGTTTATAATTTTGACGTGTTAGATACCTCTTCTGCTATCAGTATGGCCGGAATGTTTATTCACTGTGAAAACTTGGAAAGTATTGATGTCTCGCATTTTAATACTTCTAGTGTTACTGATATGCAATCTATGTTTGGAGCTTGCTATAAATTAACATCCATAGATGTTTCTAATTTTGATACAAGAAATGTAACTACAATGTATAATATGTTTCATAATTGCAAGGCATTAGAGACGCTTGATGTTAGAAACTTTGACACATCCAAGGTTACAAGTATGTCTTACATGTTTAGATACTGCCAAGCACTTCCACACTTAGATCTTTCAAATTTTAATACTAGCAGTGTTACAACCATGGAAAGAATGTTTGAAGGTGATAGAGCTCTTACTTCATTAGATTTGTCTAGCTTTAATACAGCTAATGTTACTAATATGTCACTTATGTTCAAGTCCTGTAGTGGTTTGACTTCTTTAAATGTTTCTAGCTTTAATACAACAAAAGTAACAACTATGAAGGATATCTTTTATGGTTGTGAATTATTAACAGATTTGGATGTTTCAAATTTTAGTGCTTCTAGTTTAACAAAGGCAGAAGATATGTTTCGTGAATGTTCTAAACTTAAAAGGATTGTATTTGGCGATGGTTTCAATACAAGTAAAGTAACATCAATGGAATACATGTTTTATAAGTGTTCAGAATTGGAAGAAATAGATTTTGGAAACTCATTTAACACTTCAAAAGTAACTACAATGACGAGCATGTTTAGCAATTGTACTGCACTTAAAAAACTAGATTTAAGCAGATTTAGTACTATAAAAGCTACTACTATGAGTGCTATGTTTAATAAATGTGAAGCTTTAAGGTATCTTGACCTTAGCACATTTGATACTTCTTTAGTAACTGACATGCAAAATATGTTTAAGAATTGCACAAATTTAGAGTTTATAATTATTGGTAATAGTTTTGATAAATTGAATGGAAGTACTATGTTTACAGGTTGCTCTTCTTTAAGATCTATTATCACTACATTAGTTATCGATGATCCTAATAATGCAATGGATGTAAGTACTTCTATTGGACTAAATTCAACTGCTGCTTTATATGTTCCTAATGTTGATACTGCGGAAGTATATAGACAAGCAAATCTATATAGTAATGTTTTTGGTGCTTCACGAATTAGACCTATTCTTGAAGTAAATGGTACGCCGAAGGATATTACTATAGCTCAAGATTCTGTTTATGGAACTGCTCAAGATAAGGGCGCTTCAATTGCAGGTTTCTCTTATAGAACAGAACGCGGAAATCCTATATATACTGAATTAGGCTATAGTATTACAGAAACTGGACTTCCTGTTGATACAACTACAACTGGTAATAAAACGGTTACTTATACTGGAAAGAAGGGTACTAATACTTTAATGACTGCTACCAGACAGGTAACAGTACAATTTGTTGATTCTGTCGCTCCATTCGGAAGTCTTACTATTCTTAATAAAATAACTGGTAATAGCAATAATGAATTTGTTAAACGTAGATCTGTTACTTTGAAACTATTTGGACAAGATAATGTTGCAGTTACAAATTACGCATTGGCAAATGAGAACGCAAGAAGTTCTGTTTCGTGGCAATCATTTACTGGACCAACTCTAGAACTTCCTTGGAGACTATCTGAAGGGGATGGAAGTAAGACAGTTTATTTAATGTTTAAGGATGGTGCAAATAATACTTCTGTGACTTTTGTAACACCATAAATTTGATATGAATATAAAAGCACTTATTATTTTCAAATAATAGGTGCTTTTGTTTATTGACTATAAATTTTATGGTATAATTATTTTGCAGTATTATTAAACTATTTAAGGCGGATTATTTAATGGATAAAATTGATATTAATGTTGGTCTTAATAATAAACAAATTAAATATAGAATAGAGAACAACCTTTGCAATTATGATACAACCGCCAAAACAAAAAGCGTTAAGAGAATAATTGCAGAGAACTTTTTTACGTTGTTTAATATTATAAATCTGGCTTTTGGAATTACTATCTTTTCAATTGGTGCGTATAAGAATTTATTATTTTTGACTATTATCATAATTAATACATTGATAAGCACTATTCAAGAGATTCATGCTAAAAGAATCACAGATAGACTTAAGATTATTGTATCTCCTAAGTTTGAAGTTCTTAGGAATGGAAGTACTTCAAAAATTGGTATAAATGAAATCGTAAGAGACGATATTTTGATATTGTCTACTGGGTCTCAAGTCGTTACAGACTCAGAAATAGTAGATGGAGAAGTTTTAGTTAATGAATCTTTCATTACGGGTGAATCTGATAGCATTACTAAAAAGGTTGGAGACAAGATTCTATCAGGAAGTTATATTGTAGGTGGTAAATGTAAGGCACAGGTAGAACATATTGGTGTTGATAACTATACATATAAAATCTCTAATGATGCTAAGTATATCAAAAAGATTAATTCCGAAATCATGAAAACTCTTAAAGGAATTATAAGAGTGGTCAGCATCGTCATAATTCCAGTAGGTTTATTATTATTCCTAACTCAAGTTAGAATCGAGAATGTTGATACTAATACAGCTATTTTAAATGTTATTGCTGCCTTAATTGGTATGATTCCAGAAGGTTTAGTACTTCTTACTAGTACAGTTTTAGCTGTTAGTGTAAGAAGACTTTCTAAAGCAAATGTGCTGGTACAACAATTGTATTCTGTTGAGACATTGGCTAGGGTTGATACTCTATGTCTTGATAAGACAGGTACTATTACAGAAAATAAGATGAAAATAGTGGACGTTATACCACTCGATTATGACAAGATTGCTTTTAATGAAATGTTATCAAAATATGCTAATTGTTCTGAAGACGAAAACTCAACTATGAATGCTCTTAGAGATTATTATAAGATTACAAATAGGCAACCATTACGTTGTAATTACAAAATCTCTTTTAATTCTGAAACTAAATGGTCTGCTATTTCTATTGAAAATGACAAGACTTATGTTATGGGTGCTCCTAGTTTTCTTACTAAGGATAGTAAATACTTAAGTATTGCTGATAAGTATGCAGCGGACTATAGAGTAATCTTATTTGGAACTTCTAATAGTGATCTAAGAGGTACTCGAGTAGTAGAAGACATTGAAGTTCTTGGTTTTCTTATATTGACAGATGTTATTCGTCAAGACGCAAATATTGTTATCTCTTATTTTTATGATCAAGGAATTGACTTAAAAGTAATTTCTGGAGATAATCCTAAAACTGTTTCGAAGATTGCTAAAAAAGCAGGAATTAAGAATTATGACCATTATATTGACATGTCTAATGTTTCGGATGATGAAATAGATAGCATAGTTAATGAATACTCTATATTTGGAAGAGTATCACCACTTCAGAAAAAATTACTTGTCAGCTCTATGCGAAAAACTGGTAGAACAGTTGCTATGACTGGTGATGGAGTAAATGATGTTCTTGCTTTAAAAGAAGCTGACACGGCAATAGCTCTTGCTAATGGTAGTGATGTTACAAAGAGTGTGTCTGAACTTATACTTTTAGACTCAAAGTTTTCTTCACTTCCAAAAGTTCTTTTAGAGGGCAGGAGAACTATTAACAATATAGAACGTTCAGCAACATTGTTTATATCTAAAACTATATATTCATGCTTTCTTTCACTGCTTTTCGTTTTTTTGCTTACAGCTTATCCTTTCCAGCCAATACAGCTAAGCCTTATAAGTGTTGTTACAATTGGGATACCTTCATTTTTGTTGGCCTTAGAGCCTAATTATAATAGAGTTAGAAAGCATTTCTTAAGAAATATCATATCCAAGGCATTACCTTCTTCTATTACAAATATTCTTGCGATAGTAATGTGTGTATGTCAGTACAAGCTTGGACATATCAATTATGAAATGTATTCTACACTTTGTGTTTTAGTTACTGCAACAACAGGCTTCTGCTTACTATTTAAGTTATCGCTTAAAAGAAAAGGTGAAAGAACTCGCTTACCAGTATCGCTATATAGATTTACAATTACGATTATAATGCTAGTTTTGTTTATTCTTGAAATTGTGTTCCTAGATAAACTATTTAATTTGGTTCCACTTGAATCAATTTCAACTTATGTTTTCAGGACAATATTAGTTACTATAATTGTTTTCTGCGGACTTAACTTTATTGGTGACTTTATTTCAAAAGATAGCAATAAGAGCCAAAAGACTGATTGAGGTGTTTATGGATAAAAGATTTATTAGAGAAGAAATTCTTGTTGGAAAAGAAGCTATTAATAAACTTGCCAAGAGCAAAGTTTTGGTCTTTGGAGTTGGAGGAGTGGGCTCATACGTCTGTGAAGCCTTAGCTAGAGCTGGGGTAGGGAAATTTGTTATAGTAGATAATGACACAGTAGATATTAGTAACATTAATAGGCAATTAATTGCTACTTCTTCTACTATTGGTAAAAATAAAGTTGACGTTATGAGGGAGAGAATTTTAGATATTAATCCTAAAGCTAAGGTTGATACCTATTGTACTTTTTTCTCACATGAAACTAAGGAACATATAATAAAAAAGCCTCTTACTTATGTTATAGATTGTATTGACTCTGTTCCTTCTAAGATAGAAATAATAAAACAATGTAAAAACTTAGATATACCTGTTATTTCTTCAATGGGGACTGGCAATAAACTATTTGCTAATAAATTTGAAATAAAGGATATTAATCAAACTTCAGTTTGTCCACTTGCAAGGTCGGTAAGAAAACAACTAAAAGCTGAAGGAATAGACCATGTTAAAGTATTATTCTCGAAAGAGGAACCAATAAAGAATGATGTTTACATAAACGAAAACAGAAAGATTGTTCCTGGAAGTGTTTCATTTGTTCCATCAGTTGCTGGGCTTATGATTGCAGGTGAAGTAGTTAGAGATATTCTAGATATAAATCGTTGATATTTATAAACCATTACGATATAATTTACTTGTCTTAAGTTTGAAAGGAATTTTTGTTATGTTGAAGGACAAGAAGTTAGTGTATAGTAGGGCTCTAGTTCCAAAATACTCTAAAGTTTATAAATATATTATTTCCGCTTTTGCTGTTGTTGCTATTTTGCTGTTTTTATTGTTTTCTTTGATTAATATGAGAATTGATGACTATGAGACAGATTCATATGGTAGTAATAATTATGAATTTGATAGTGTATTTGTTTTAAATGATAGATTGTTATAACTTATTATATTGTATTTAAAACAGACAAAGAATCTTTATAAGATTATGTCTGTTTTTTATTTAGAATTATTAGTTTGACTTCTTTTAGAACAACAGCTTCTTACAAAAGACTAAGATATTAAGTATTAATTGGAGGTTTCTTAAGAATGTTTAGCTTTGGTCAATCAATTGGAATAGACTTAGGAACTGCGACAATTTTAGTATATGTTAAGGGTAAAGGTATTGTTTTGAGAGAACCATCGGTTGTTGCAGTTGATAAGAATACAAACGAAGTAGTTGCCGTTGGAGAAGATGCTAGAAGAATGCTCGGAAGAACACCTGGTAATATTGTTGCTATTAGGCCTTTAAAAGATGGTGTAATATCAAATTATACTGTTACTGAAAAGATGCTTAAATACTTCATTAAGAAGGTTTGCGGTAGTTTTGTTTTTTCTCCTACATTAATGGTATGTATTCCTTCGGGAATTACCGAGGTTGAGAAAAAAGCAGTAGTTGATGCATCTATTCAAGCTGGTGCTGGTAAGATTTATTTAATAGAAGAGCCAATTGCAGCAGCGATTGGGGCTGGAATAGATATTACTAAACCTTGTGGAAGCATGATTGTCGATATGGGTGGAGGCACAACTGATATTGCAGTTATTTCTTTAGGTGGTGCAGTAGTTTCTTCATCTATTAAAGTAGCAGGAGATAAGTTTGACGAAGCGATAGTTAGGTATATCAAAAAGACATATAACGTAATTATCAGTGATAGGACAGCAGAAGAATTAAAGATAAATATTGGAAGTGTTTATCCTAGAGAAGATGCGCTTGAAATGGATGTTAGAGGGAGAGACGTTGCTACTGGCCTTCCGGTGAACCTTACTGTTAATTCTGATGACATTTTGGAGGCTTTATATGAGCCATCTGAGCTTGTTTTAGAAGCTGTTATAGATGTATTAGAGAAAACGCCTCCTGAGTTATGCTCTGATATTTCTGATAGGGGAATATTCATGACTGGTGGAGGATGTTTAGTATATGGTTTAGATAAACTAATTAGTGAAAGAACTGGAATACCTGTTATGATAGCAGACGAATCAGTATCTTGTGTTGCCATTGGAACCGGAAAAGCATTAGATGATGAAAACTTGCTCTCTAAGCTTTCGTCTCCTCATAAGAAAACAAAATATTAAAAGCTGGAACATAAATTAATTTGTTCCAGCTTTTTCTTTTACTTAGTAATTAAGTTTGAAATCTTTGTAACATCACCAGCACCAACAGTAATTACTATATCATCATTTTGAACGTTTTCTTTTAAGTATTGAACACAACTGTCAAATGAATCTATATATAAGCAATTACCTGTATTTTCATTAATACTCTGTGCAAGTCCTTCTGAAGTAGTTTCACCATCAAATTGTTCTCTTGCTGCGTATATATCTAGTAATAAAAGGTTATCTACATCACTAAAACAAGTTGAGAATTCATCCCAAAGGCTTTTTGTTCTAGAATATGTATGAGGTTGAAATACAACCCAAATTTTGTTATGAGGTAATGTAAGTGCAGAAGATATAGTTGCCTTAATTTCAGTTGGGTGATGGGCATAGTCGTCAAATACTCTTGCACCATTTAATGTCCCTTTATATTCAAATCTCCTTGAAGCACCTCTAAAGTTAGCAATTGCAGAAATAATAGTATCATTATCTATTCCATAGTGCTTTGCAAGAACAACTACTGAAAGTGAATTCATTACATTATGGTATCCTACTACATTTAGTGAAATAGATAAACTCTCTTTTCCATTGGTAGCAACATAAGAGTAGAAACCAGTATCGTTTAACTTAATATCTGTTGCGACCCAATCTGCCATGTTATTGTTAATAGCAAAAGATATTTTATTTTTATCTACCTTATTCATAACATCTATACAATTTTGATTATCCGCATTATATACGATTACGCCATCACTTGGCACTTTGGTTGCGAATTTTTCAAAAGCTGATTTAATATGATTTATATCTCTAAAGTAGTCTAAGTGATCTTCTTCAATATTTAGCATAATTATAGATTTTGGGAAGAACTTAAGGAAACTTTCAACATACTCGCATGATTCAATAATAAAGTATGGAGAATTTCCAACTCTGTAGTTTCCACCAATAGCATCAAAATTCGCACCAACTTGTACAGATGGATCTTTTCCTGCTTCTAAAAAGCATAGAGAAGCCATTGAAGTAGTAGTTGTTTTACCGTGTGTACCACAGATTCCGATTGTCTCAGAATAGTGTTTTGTAAGTTCGCCTAAAAACTCGCTTCTTTCCATAACAGGGATATTCTTCTTTTTTGCTTCTACGAGTTCCGGATTATCTTCTTTAATTGCAGCTGTATACACTACTAAGTTAGCTCCGTCTACATTTTCTGCCTTATGACCAATGAAAACATTAAAACCATCTTTTTTAAGTTTTTCTACCATATCATTATCATTACTGTCAGAGCCAGAGATAGAGTACCCCATTGAATTAGCTATATATGCTAATCCACTCATTGAAACTCCACCAATACCAATAAAATGAATTCTTAAACCTTTTTCTAAATTACATAATTGCATTAATAATCATCCTTTATTTTTTGACATCTAAATAGATTATATGTTCACTATTAGAATTATTCAATATCTATCTAAATAAAGTAAATTTCATTAGCTTAATAAATTGAAAGTAAAGTTAAATTTTTTTTAAATTTCTATTGCAGAAGTATTAAATATAAAGTACAATACAAATCGAGAGGGAAGAAGTGCAAAGGCTGAATTCCCTTAATACATTGAAAGGCGGTGCATTTTAAATGCAAATAACAGAAGTTAGACTTAAGAAAATTAAATCAGATGGCAATATGAAAGCCGTTGCATCAATCACATTTGATGATTGCTTTGTAATTCATGATGTAAAAGTAATTGAAAGACAAGACAAACCACTTTTAGTAGTTATGCCTGAAACAAGAAGAAAAAACGGAACAAGAAGTGACGTAGCTCATCCAATCAAACAAGAAACTAGAGACATGATTACAGCTGAAGTTCTTAAGAAATATGAAGAGACTCCAGATGTAGATGATGCTGCAGAGTCTGCTCCAGTAGAAGAATAAATAATAAAACACCTTGGTTTTAGCCAGGGTGTTTTTTATTTTCTATTGACAGTTTACATAAGGTGATATATAATTCGTTTGTTGTTAGTAAGCATATTCGACTATTGATATTTCATGAGGAGGAAAACGTATGTACATGCCTGACCTGATGGGTATTCCTGCTTTTTTTCAGTCTTTCACCACTGAGAACGGAGAAACTGTGTCTGATATCTATGAGGCCATCAAACGGATGAATCGCAAAGAAAAGGTCACTGTTCACCTTAGACTATTCAATGGCTACCTTTCACACTTCGTTATATCCAAAATTGATATTGTCTCCAGCAAATTAGTGCTATTCTACAGAGACAATAAGGCATATTCTGTGAACAATATCCGCGTGGATATGAGACCGCTTAAATCAAAGACTATGCGGTTTGAGCTCTCTCAAGACAAGGTTATCTCATTTGACCTTGCGAGGAAAAGTAACTTCAAAGAGATTACCGACTGGCTTTCGCAGGGCAAAGAGATGAAGGTCATCTACGCTGATGATGAGAACCCGGAGTTAAAGTGCACAATTATGGGTGTAAATCAGTTTGATCCTGAAAAGCTCATTTTTTCTAACACATACGGACTCAAATGCATTATTGTTGACTGAAACAATATATAAAGGCTCATAGGGTATTCTATGGGCCTTTATTTTTATCCTATATAGTAAACTAGCTATAATTATTGTATAATCAAATAGACCAAAACGTTAGGAGATTAAAATGTTCAATATAAAAGAAGAACTTAAAAAGCTTCCAGAAAAGCCTGGAGTATACATAATGAAAGATAAGGACGATAATATCATCTATGTTGGTAAAGCAGTTGTCCTTAAAAATAGAGTTAGACAATATTTCCAGAAGAACAATAAGACTGAAAGAATTAAAAAGATGGTTTCATTGATTGACCATTTTGAATACATTGTTGTTGATACCGAAATGGAAGCACTAATTTTAGAATGTAATTTAATAAAGCTTCATAGGCCAAAATATAATGTCCTACTAAAGGACGATAAAATGTATCCGTTCATCAAAGTTGGACTAAACGAAACTTATCCCACAATTAGAATTGTAAGGCGCAGAATTAATGATGGAGCAAAATACTATGGTCCATTTACAAATGCTTATGCAGCAAAGGAAACGGTTGACTATTTGAACAAAAACTTTATGTTAAAACACTGTCGAAAAGCCTTTAAAGAGGGTAAGTTTGAAAGTCCTTGTTTAAATTTTCATATTAAAAGATGTTTAGCTCCATGTGCTGGAAAAATCTCTAAAGAAGAGTATTTAAATAGAGTTAAACAAGCTATGGCGATTTTAGACGGCAAAGGAAATGATGCAATTAATGCTCTTTATGATGAAATGGAAACCGCTTCTCAACATTATGAATTTGAAAAAGCTGCAGAAATTAGAGATAGAATTGCTAACATTGAGAACCTTCTTGAAAAGCAAAAAATAGACATGTTTAATGAAAATGATATCGATGTAATTGGAATTTGTAAGTGCCAAGATAAAGCAGCAATTGAAATTTTTAGCATTAGAAATAGCAAAATGCAAAAAGGCGAAAACTTTATATTTAGAGATGTCAAAGATATTAGTGAGGAAGAGCTCTTAGAGAACTTCATTAAGCAATACTATAATGCTGATAATGTTCCTGGAAAGATTCTGTTTAAATATGAGATTGAATCTCTAGAGCTTATTAAAGAATGGCTTTTAAATATAAGTGGCAGAAAGAGTATTGAAATAAAGATACCGAAAATAGGCGAGAAAATGCGTTTTATTGAAATGGCAGAGAAAAACGCCGAGATTGCTCTTCAAAACAAAACTACAGTATTTGAAGAAAACGAAAATGTCTTGGAACTTATGAAACTATTGTCATTAGATTCACTTCCAAAAAGAATTGAGAGCTATGATATCTCAAACATTTCTGGTACTGATACGGTTGCAGGTATAATTGTATTTGAAAATGGCAAGCCAAAGAAAAACGAGTATAGAAGAATAAAAATAAAAACGGTTAGTGGGCAAGATGATTTGGCGTCTCAAAGGGAAGCATTAGAAAGAAGATTAAAATATCTTACCCCTGATGAAGAATTTGATAAAAATCCTTTCGGAGAGAAACCAGATTTAATATTGATGGATGGTGGAATAAACCAGATAAGAGTTGCAAAAGACGTTGTTAATAGTTTAGGTCTAGATATAGAAGTATTTGGAATGGTTAAAAATGAAAAGCATAGAACTAGGGCAATTTTAGACGAAAACGGAAAAGAATATGATATTTCTAAAAATACGAAACTATTCAACTTTATTACTTTTATACAAGATGAAGTTCATAATACTGCTATTAATTATCATAGAAAACTAAGAGAACAAAAAATGAAAAAATCAGCATTAGATGATATTCCTGGAATAGGTACGAAGAAAAAAGAACTTCTATTATCTAAATTTGGTTCAATTGAAAAAATGAAGAAGGCTGGAGTAGAAGAATTATGTAAAATTAAAGGTATAACTCGAGAACAAGCAGAAGAAATATGTAAACTATAATGGTATTAAAAAAACAGCAACCAAAAATTAGTTGCTGTTTTAAAATACTTATTCTTCTTCTTTAAGTTCAGATGTACAATGAGGACATCTTGTTGCTTTTATTGGAATTACAGATAAGCAGTAAGGGCATTTCTTTTCTGTTGGTGCTTCTTTTTCTGGCTCACCTTTTTTCTTTCCAAGGTTCATAAGCTTGTTAACAGCTTTTACCATAAGGAAAATGCATAGAGCCATGATCAAGAAATTAACAATTGAAGTAATGAAGTCTCCCCAATTAATAGATAAAGCAGAAGCGGCTTCTGAATCAAGTCCTGTGTAGTCAACCCATGGGAGCTTTAATTGTCCTGCAATTTCAGCACCTCCAATAGACTTAATTAATGGGTTAATGAAATCATTTGTAAGAGCAGTAACAATGTTACCAAATGCAGCACCAATAATAACGCCGACTGCCATATCCATAACATTACCTTTTAGAGCAAATTCTTTGAATTCTTCCATGAATTTTTTTGACTTATTTTTTGCTTTAGAAATGTCAATTTTTTTATCCATAATAATTCTCCTTTTCTTTAAATTATGCTTAAAATAGCATATTTGATTCATTTTTATATTATAAAATATACCTAGTATTGTCAATAAACCGCTAAAAATTTAGTTCTCAAAATACATAAAAAAGTAATATTATTTGTAAAATTCATTTTATTATAGCGCTAAATGTGGTATAATTCCTTTTAATAGTGTTTGTAGGTGGTGAATATGGCACTTTATAATGAAGATTTTATAGATACAGTAAAATCAACTTGTGATATTGTTGATGTTATATCTGGCTATGTTAATTTAAAAAGACATGGCTCTACTTTCTTCGGAAATTGCCCGTTTCATAGAGAAAAGACCGCTTCTTTCGCTGTCACTCCAGAAAAGCAGATATACCATTGCTTTGGGTGCGGTGTAGGTGGAAACGTAATAAACTTTATAATGAAAATTGAAAACATAAACTTTAAAGAAGCCGTTGAATTCCTTGCTGAAAAGGCAAATATTCCTTTGCCAGTTGCAGATAACACATCTGAATCTCAAGAAGAAGCAAAAATTAAAGATTATCATAAGAATCAAATGTATTCTATTAATAAATCTGCAGGAAAGTTCTTTCACCAAAATATATATAATTCTAAGATTGCAAAGGATTACATTAATACAAGAAAACTTAGCATAAGCACTATTAGAAAGTTTGGAATTGGTTTTGCGACAGGCAATAATTCTTTATACAGATTCTTGAAATCAGAAGGATATAAAGATGACGATATGCTTGCAACAGGGCTTATTGGAAAGAATACTCGTGGCGAGTTATATGACAAGTTTAAAGATAGATTGATGTTTCCTATTTTTGATGTTAGAGGTAGGGTAATTGCTTTTGGCGGTAGAGCTATTTTACCATCATCAGAGTTGAAAGCCAAAAATATACCTAAATATGTAAATTCACCTGAAAATCTAATTTATAAAAAGGGAAATCATTTATATGGTTTAAATATTGCAAAAGGCTCTAGTGGCAAACTTAAAAGAATTCTTGTTGTTGAAGGATATATGGATGTTGTTTCACCACAGTCATTTGGTGTAACAAATGTCGTAGCATCATTAGGAACAGCGCTTACCGAAAATCAAGGAAAGCTATTAAGACAATATGCCGATGAAGTAATACTTTCATATGATTCAGATGAAGCAGGTCAAAACGCAATTCTAAGGGGTATTGATATTTTACAAAAACTTGATGTTATTTGTAAGGTTCTTATAATGGAAAATGCAAAAGATCCAGACGAGTACATTCTTAAGTATGGAGTAGAAAAGTTTAATGCTCTTATCGACAACAGTATTACAGCAACAGAATATAAAATTAAGGTATTAGAGAAGCAATATAATCTAAAAGATACTACAGAGAAAATAAAGTTTTTAAATAAGATGGCCATAGTTTTAGCAGGAGTTACTAACAACATCGAAAGAGATATATATGTTGAAAAGTTATCTAAGGAATTAGGTGTAGGAAAAGAAGCAATAATTGCTGAAATTGAAAAACACTTGTTTAAAGATAAAGCAAAGGAAAAACCTTTATTGATATCAGTAGTTAACAATAAATCTAAGAGTAGTGATACTACAAATTTAGAAGAAAGTATTATATATTTGCTAACTTTGAAGAATCAGGATGTTTATAATAAAATTAAAAGTCTTGTTGATATTCAAGATTTCAGCGATGAAGTAAACAGAGCATTATTAGGTAAGGTTTACAATGCCTATATGAAAAATAATTTTAATGAGATGGATTTTACATCCATTTGTGAAAACGAGGCAGAACTTAGTAAAATTACCAAAATAATGGTCAAAGATACTAACATTACTGATCTAGACAAGGCTACAGATGAGGTCCTTGGATTCTTTAAAAATGCAAAACTGCAGCAAAGGAAAAATGACCTAGTTTCACTAATTAAAAACACTCAAGATACGGCTCTTAGAAGTACATACGAGAATGAATTAAATTCAATTATTCAAAGCTCTGGAACAAATACCTTATAAAGGAGGACTTAAATTGAAAAAGTCAAATAGCATTAAGTCAAAATCAACAAACAAACAAGTTAATAATTCAAAGAAAAAGGTTCAAGTTAAAAAGGCTGTTTCAAAAAAGCCAGTAAAGAATACAAAAAAAGTGACAAAACAAGTTTCTAGAATAAAAGTGCAACCTAAAAAGGTCAGCAAAAAAGCTACTAATTCAAAATCTAGAGTACCAGTTAAGAAGGTAAAAGAAGCTCCTAAAAAGACGAATTCAAAACTAAATAAAAATGTTAAGACTTCTTCTAAAAATCAAAAACTTAGCAAAAAAGTAACTAATGCTAAGTCTAAGGTTAATGTTAAGAAGTCTACTTCTAAAGCCGTAAAACCTATTAAAATAGAGAAGATATCAAAGAAGATGATTAAACCAGCATCTAAAAAACAGGTTATAAGCAAACAAACTAAAAATGTGCAACCAGTTAAAAAACAAAGTCTTCAAAAATCTAAGGGAAAGGTTGCACCGAAAAATTCTATACCAATAAAGAAGAAGGTTGAAAAAAGTACTGTGGATAAAAAATCTAAAAAAATAGAGAAGGTGTCTCAAAAACCTGTTAAGAAAACGCCAGACACTAAGAAAGTTAAAGTTGAGAAAAAATCAACTACTGTAAAAGAAGAAAAGAAAGTAACGACTAAAAAGTCAAATGAGATAAACAAAAAGAGTTCTCAAATTGCAAATGAGAAGAATTTGAAAAAGAAAGCATTAGAAGAAAAGCAAGAAAGCATTGATCTAGAATCAATTAATCAACAAGATAACGAAAATAAGTTACCTAACAAAGAAGTACAACCTAGTCAAAAGAATACTAAAGGCAAAAAAGAAAAATCATTAATCGATGCCGATCAAATTTCATTTTTGAAAGGCGAAGATAGTAACGCTACAGTTGAAAACATTATTCAGGCATTTCAGAAAAAAGGCACTATTACTTTTAAAGAACTTGTAGAAACTCTTGAAAAATTACATCTAGACGTTGAAACAATCGAAAAAGTATATGAAGCACTAGAACAAGCCAATGTTGACGTTATTGAAGATATTGACGATATTAATGATGATACATTAGAACCAGATATTGATGAATTAGACAAAATTGAAGAAGAGATTAATCTAGACACTGATTCTCAAGATTTAGATTTAATGGATCAAGTTAATATCGAAGACCCAGTTAGACTATATCTAAAAGAAATTGGTAAGATTCCACTTCTTACAGCAGAAGAAGAGATTGAGTGTGCAAAAGCAATGCTTGCTGGTGATGAGAAAGCTAGAAAGAAGCTATCTGAATCAAACTTAAGATTAGTTGTAAGTATTGCAAAAAAATATGTTGGTAGAGGAATGTTATTCCTTGATTTAATCCAAGAAGGAAACCTAGGATTAATCAAAGCAGTAGAAAAATTTGACTATAGAAAAGGATTTAAGTTCTCAACATATGCTACATGGTGGATAAGACAAGCTATTACAAGAGCTATAGCTGACCAAGCAAGAACAATTAGAATTCCTGTTCACATGGTTGAAACAATTAATAAACTAATTAGAACACAAAGACATTTACTTCAGTCTTTAGGTAGGGAACCAACTATTGAAGAAGTTGCTGAAGAGATGGAAATGCCAGTAGAAAGAGTTATGGAGATTAAGAAGGTTTCTCAAGAGCCTGTTTCTCTTGAAACTCCTATCGGTGAGGAAGAAGATAGTCACTTAGGCGATTTTATTCCTGATGATGATGCTCCATCACCATCTGAACTTGCAGCGTATACATTATTAAAAGAACAACTAAACGAGATTATCGAAACTCTTACTCCTAGAGAGGCAAAAGTATTAAGACTAAGATTTGGTTTAGATGATGGAAAAGCTCGTACACTTGAAGAAGTTGGTAAGGAATTTAACGTTACAAGAGAGCGTATTCGTCAGATTGAAGCTAAAGCACTTCGTAAATTAAGACATCCAAGTAGAAGTAAGAAACTTAAGGATTACATGTAAAATTTGCATTTACTTTTTAAATATTATATAATTGCTATGTAATATTAAGGAGGATAATATATGGGTAAATATAAAGGCTTGATTGTGACTATAATAATTGTCGCCGCTCCACTTGTTTGGCTTATTTTAAGACTTAGCGCAATAAAAGCTGAAGATGAGATCAATTATACAGACATTGAGAATTCAATTAATCAGATTTCTGAACAGTATATTTCAGATAGTAAACAATCAGGCGATACAGATACAGATGAAAAAGCTTCTGGTGAAAAGACTGGAAGTAAATATGGTACTCCTATTAGTAAAATAATAGAAAATGCGAAGATTAATGTTGCTTCTGCTAATGTTTATGCAGAACCAGATGAGACCTCGGGAGTAATTGGATCAGCATATAAGGATATTCCTATTGCGGTTCAAGACTATCCAAATGGTTGGTCTATGATTAGAATAGACGAGTTATCTGGATGGGTTAAAACTGAATACATAACAAAACCTGACGAGGCAAGTTCTACATCTGAAGTTCTAGGAACTGTTATTGGTAAGAGAGCAAAAGTTAAAGTAACTAACTTAAGAGTTAGAAGTTCTGCTTCTTCTGCATCAGACAATATAATCGATTCACTTAAAGATGGAGATGAAGTTAAGATTATAGGAGCTAATGATGATGAGTCATGGCTACAAGTCCAATACGGAACAAAATCTGGTTGGATTTCTGGTAACACAAATTATGTTACAATTTTAGATTAAGTTTTGTAGTTTACTTAATAGAAAGATTGTTTTATGAGATATTCTGTGCTTATATGTATTGCACTAGTTTTAGGAATATTGTGGGGGCTATATAATTTATATATAGCTCCCTTTTTTTTATTACTGACTATCATTTTATTGTATTTGACTAAGAGCAAGTTTAAAAATATAAAAAGAGTGATTATTACTTTTAGTGTGTTTTTTGTTGTAGCAGTTGCTTACATGTCTTATAAGAACTCAATATTTGAAACAAAATATCAAAATAATTCTATTATAGAGGATACAGGTATTTTACTTGACTTATTATCTAGTGGAGATTATTACAATAAGTATATTTTTCAAAACTCTTATAACGATAGATATATTATATATATACCCAATATTATTAACGTAAATCCAATGGATGTTGTTAGTATAAAAGGAACCTTTGAAAAGCCTTCAAAAGCTCGAAATGTTAATTGTTTTGACTACTCAAAGTACTTGTATTCTCAGAATTTGTATGGTTCTATTTACGTTAAAAGCTCCAATGATATAAGCATTGTAGGTAAGAGTACTAACTTTTTTTATTTGCTGAAGCATAATATAGTAAATACTTTTAAGAGAAATCTACATGATAGAAATTTTAGCATTCTTTTAGGAATGATAATAGGCGATACAATCTATATAGATAGCGAAATTAAAGATAGTTTTAAAGCTTGTGGGATTACTCATATACTAGCAGTATCTGGAAGTAATATATCTTATTTGATTTTATTCTCTAGGTTTTTATTAGAAAAACTATTTGGCAAAAAGCTTTCAAATTATCTTTCAATAATAATTATTATATGTTTTATCATTATCTCCGGCTCATCCGCTTCTGTAATGAGGGCACGGCATAATGGCAATAATTATAATTCTATCTGATATTCTATTTAAAAAGGCAGATACTATTTCGTCGTTGTTTGTTTCAGCTATTGTTATAATTACACTTAATCCTTTTTCAATATTTGATATTGGTTTTATCCTTTCTTTCGGTGGAACTCTTGGAATAGTATTATTAAACCCCAAAATTAATACATATCTTACTAGCAAATTTAATACGCTTAACAACTCGTTAAAGGCTTTTATAATAGAAACTTTAAGCGTAACAATTTCTGCACAAATTATAATTCTTCCAATTATGTGCTATTCATTTAATTCAGTTTCTGTTGTATCCTTACTAGCAAATCTAGTAATAGCCCCATTAATTCCTTTTATCACAATTGTTGGAATACTAATGTATATATTTAGTATTTTTAGTTATAATCTTTCAATGTTATTTGCGTATCCACTTAATTTTTCTATTAGTTTACTAATCAGCATATCAATAGTCTTATCTAGTTTTCCTTATGCAATGATATTAGTTCCTAGCCCTACTTATCCAATGATTACAATATATTATTTATTGACATTCTATTTGTTTAAGCAAAGGTCTAACTATGACAAATATATAAAATATATCTTATATCTTGTATCTATAATAATTATTATTTCTTTAGTTATTCCCAAAAACCATGTTGGAGTTAATTTTATAGATATAGGGCAGGGTGATTCTACGTTAATTAGAACAACTAAGAACCATACTATTTTAATTGATGGTGGAGGCTCTGAACAAAGTGACTATGATGTTGGAGAGAAGGTATTACTACCTTTTCTATTAAAGAATGGCATTATTTCAATAGATGTTATGGTAATTTCTCATTTCCATGAAGACCATGTAGAAGGGCTTATAACAGTACTAGAAAAACTAAAAGTAAATAAGATTATAATTGGCTTGCAAGGTAAAAGTACAGAATTGCTGGACAAAGTTTTATCGATTTCGAGTAAAAAGAACATACAAGTTTGTGTACTAAAGAAGGATGATAAAATAGTTATCGATGATATAATTTTAGATGTTCTTTTCCCAAACTCTAATTATGAGCAGCCAAATAATCTAAACAACAACTCTTTAATTATAAAAGCCAAAGCATTTGATACTACAATACTTTTTACTGGAGACATGGAAGTTCCTGAAGAAGAGGCATTATTGCGAGAAGTAACTAAAGATACCTTAAAGTCAACAATACTAAAAGTAGGACACCACGGCTCAAAAACGTCCTCTTCTAAAGAATTTCTTTTAAAAGTATCACCTTCTATATCTATCATTAGCTGTGGTGTTAATAACAAATTCGGACATCCAAACAAAGAAGTGGTAGAAAGACTTAAAGAACTTGGCACAAGAATATATAGAACAGACCTTCTAGGACAGATAACAATTAAGGTTCAAAAAAATAATAAGATTTCTATTTCACATGTATTAGAACCTTCTGATTTGTGACATTTTGGTGAACATATTGCTTTTTACAAAAATATATAGTATTATGAATTAGCAGACGGAAATTCAGAGTGCTAAATTCACATATAAAGGAGATGATACAAAATGGCACTATGTATGGAATGTAAAAAGAATACGGCGGTAGTTTTTGTAAACAAGGTAATAAATGGCCAACCAAGTGTTGAAGGCTTATGCTTGGCTTGTGCAAAAAAGAGGGGTATTAATCCTTTGTCTTCATTAATGAAGCAATATGGAGCTTCTGACGAAGAAATTGAAAATATGAATAATCAATTTGATAATATTATAGAGTCTATGGACAATGGAAATCTTGGCGATTTACTTGGTGAGATGCCTACTAGTGATGGTTTACCAAATGAAGGTGGAGATACGCCAGTAGATTCATTTACAAAAATGTTTGATAATATGATTTCTCAGCTTGGAAATGGTCCTAAGAATGCTAATTATTCGTCAAATGAAGAAGATACAAATGTTAAGACGAATCCACGTAATAAGGAAAAAGTTGATAAATCTAAGAAGAAAAAATATTTAGATACATTTGGAACAAATCTTACTGTAAAAGCTAAAGAAGGAAAAATAGACAAACTAATTGGCAGAGAGACTGAAATAGAAAGACTAACTCAGATTTTAAATAGACGTTCTAAGAATAATCCTTGCTTAATTGGAGAGCCAGGTGTTGGTAAAACAGCAATCGCCAATGGTCTTGCAGTGAAGATTGCAAATAAAGACGTTCCAGAGAAGTTGATTAACAAAGAAGTATATCTTCTTGATATGACTTCTATGATTGCTGGAACTCAGTTTAGAGGCCAATTTGAAGCTAGAATGAAGGGCGTAATTGACGAGTGCACAAAATTTGGAAACATCATTTTAGTTATAGATGAAATTCATAATATAGTTGGAACTGGTGATGCAGATCACTCAATGAATGCGGCAAACATTTTAAAGCCAGCACTTGCTAATGGAGATATTCAAATCATCGGTGCTACAACTTTAAAAGAATATAGAAAATATATTGAAAAGGATAGTGCATTAGAAAGAAGATTTCAGCCTATAATAGTTGACGAACCTTCTGTTGAAGACACAATAGAGATATTAAAAGGCATTAAAGGCTACTATGAAGAATACCACAAGGTATCTATTTCAGAAGATTTAATAAGAAAAATAGTTATAATGTCTGAAAAATACATTCATGACAGATTTTTACCAGATAAGGCTATAGATATCATGGATGAAGCTTGTTCAAAATTAAATCTTACAAACAAGGTTTTATCTAAACTTGCTACTTTGAAAGAAGAATTAGATGATATTAATGCTCAAAGAGAAGACTTAGAAACAATTGATGCTGAGCATGAAGAGCCAAATTATGAAAAGATTTTAGAGCTAAAATCAAGACAAAGTGCTTTAGTTTCAGAAATTGCTGAGCTTTCACAGGGAAATTTAAACTTAACTTTAAATATAGAAGACGTTGCAAGAGTTATAGAGACTTGGACAAAGATTCCCGCTTCTAAGATAACAGAAACTGAGAGCAAAAAGCTATTAAATCTAGAAAACAATATTCATAAAAGACTTATTGGGCAAGAAGAAGCAGTAACTGCAGTATGTGATGCGATTAGAAGAAATAGGGCAGGCTTAAAGATTAGAAAATCGCCTCCATCATTTATATTTGTAGGTCCAACAGGAGTGGGTAAGACTGAGCTTGCAAAAGCGCTTGCTTCAGAGCTTTTTGGCACTGATGAATCAATCATAAGAGTTGATATGTCAGAGTATATGGAGAGTCACTCTGTATCTAAACTTATTGGCTCACCTCCAGGATACGTAGGTTATGATGATGCCGGTCAATTAACGGAAAAAGTTAGGAGAAATCCTTATTCTATAATTCTTTTTGATGAAATTGAAAAAGCACATCCTGACGTATTTAACATTCTATTACAAGTATTAGATGAGGGAAGACTTACAGACTCTCAAGGTAGAGTTGTAAACTTTGAAAACACTGTAATTATTATGACATCAAATGCTGGCTCAAACTTGAATAACAATGGAATTGGATTTAACAGAGAAGAACAAAAAGAAGTAGATGGAAGGGTAAAAGAAGCATTAAAAAATACTTTTAGGCCTGAATTTTTAAATAGAGTAGATGAAATTGCCATTTTCCATACTTTATCTAAAGCTGAGCTTCTAAAAATTGTTGATTTAAACCTTACAAAGCTTTCAAATGAGCTTAAAGAAAGAAATATATACGTTTCTTTTGATAATGACGTTAAAGAGTATATTTTGAATAATGGTTATGAACCTCAATATGGGGCAAGGCCAATAAATAGAGCAATCGAGAAGTATATCGAAAATGTCCTAGCTGAAAGCATTCTAAAGGATGAAATTATCCCTAATGAAGAGGTTTTGTTGTTTATTAATCAAGATAACAAAGTAGCCGTTAAAAGCAATTAGAGGTTGACAGAATATGGCTTTTGAGGTAAAATATGTAAGGTTAAGAATCTTTCAAAACGACAAACAAAGGAGGATTCCTGGATGAAGAGCAAGATTGACATCCTGAGAAACGTCATTGTGATTCCACATCACGGCTGTGAAGTTTGTTGCATCCAGCGAGGTCGGATAATTCCACCTGGAGGAATCATTGCAAAGTCTAAGGACATCATCATTTTCCATGAATACACCACATATATCAAAGGGTATATTGTGGTGGCACCCACGGACCACAAGACCTCGTTAACAACCGAAGAGAGGGAAATGTACCAGGATTACATCGAGGCTATCATAGCTTTCATGATGGAAAAAAATGTGGCAGAATCTTTTACCGTCAAAGAGTGCATTGAAGATGGACATATCCGCTTTCACATCCTTCCTGATTTTGAGGGTGTGGACTGGGACCAGTATGAGGTATCTCTGCTTTCCGAAATGGGACCTGCAAGCCTTGAGAGAAGGGGAATTCAAACCTCATCTCCCTATGAGATCCTTCTTCTCGTTCAGCACCTCAAGAACGAGATGAAAAAAAAGAACCGGGAACTTATGGTTACTGTTTGAATTTTGGCAGGACTGCTTTATAATAGAAGCGGCCCTGCTATTTTTTTATAAGATTGGAGTTTTATATGAAATTAAAGAATAAATATCAACTAATCATAATTATTGCCTTAATTCTACTTATATTTGTCATTATCTTATTCAATATATTAAGCAATAATAATTCAACATATATATCATACAAAGAATTTAACAAGTACTTAATTAGTGGAGATATAGACTCAGCATCATTAGACGGAGAAAAGGTATTCTTCAATTTAAAGAGTGCGTCTGGAGAATACTACACTGATAATCCGAGTACAGAAAACTTTAAAGAAACCCTATTACTAAATGATGTAAAACTAGATGATTCCTTTAATAGCTTTACAGTAGAAGATGCTTTAGATATATTGTTCTATCTTGTCTTTTTTGTATTTATTGGATTTGCAATATATAAAATTACTGCTACATTTGGTGGTCAAAAGTTTAAAGTGGTAAGAAAGACAAATACAACTTTCAATGACATTTGCGGAATGGCAGATATTAAAAAGGATATGACAAAAACAATAGATATTATTAAAAATCCACAAGAATATGAGCAAAAAGGAATTAGGGCACCAAAAGGAATAATCTTAGAAGGACCTCCTGGAAATGGCAAAACTCTATTTGCAAAGGCATTAGCAACAGAAGCGGGACTAAATTTCATTCCGGCAAAAGGAGCTGATTTTCAAAGCGCAATAATGTCTATTGGTCCACAAAAAATTAAAGCTCTATTCAGAAAAGCAAGAAAAAATAAGCCATGCATATTGTTCATAGATGAGTTTGATAGCATAGGTGAAAGACGTTCATATACAGGTATGGGAATTGACAAAGAGAATAATAGGATTATTACAGCAATGCTAAACGAAATGGATGGATTTGAGGAAAAGGATGGAGTATTAGTTATTGGTGCAACTAATTCATATAGTTCACTCGATTCAGCTTTAATTAGGCCTGGTAGATTTGATAAAAAGTTTAATATTGGAAATCCAGATAAAAATACGCTTAAAGAACTGCTAGAAATGTATACGCCAAAGATTAAGCTTAGCCAGACTATAAACAAAGAATCATTAATAAAATGTCTAAGCGGTATATCTTGCTCAGCGATAGAAACACTTCTAAATGAGGCTACTTTAGAGGCGGTTTCAAAGAATAAGGACGAAATTAGCATAGAAGATATTATTATAGCAGGTAAAAAAACTAATATTATTAATATAAATAAGCTTTAAATAAGACATTTTGAGCTCAAATTTATAAATTGTAATGGCAAAATATGTTGACATAATTCTATGTGAAAGATATAATATCAGCATGGTTTTCATGGTTTTTTCTCAAAAAAATAATTTTTGGAGGGATGATGTATGGAAGACAGAGATCGCAAGGAAGCTCGAATCCAGCAGGTAATTGCAGAAATCAAGGCACTTCGGAAAATCTTAGTTAAGACACTACGAGCATACTACATGGGATATCGGGATGCCCAATTGGATCTTGCTGAAACCTGCAGAAACAAGTACACCAAAAGGGTTCGAATTCAGATCATTTCAAATGATTACCTTCGTAAAATCCATCACTTAACTGAAGTGTTCGGGGAGTTCAAGATTTTAAGCCCAGGGTGCGTTGCATTTGGTTCTGCAGAACGGGGAAACTATAAAATCTGCCAGCTTGGGGACTATGACTACTTCAGGAACGCGCTGTGGATTCACGTTGCATTGGTGAAAGAAATTATCACTGACCTTCGTTTCCGTACAAATTGTGATTTTTCTGATTTTGACAGATATGAAAAACTGCTCAACGAGTATAAGAGACTCTCAAACGAGCTCTATTACAGTTGACGCGAAATCTATAAGAGTGCATTTGCACTCTTATTTTTTATGTGATAAACTCTAGTTGTTGTATTTATGAAGAGAGGATGAAAAAATTTGGAAATAGATAGATTAGTACCAGCAATAGAAGCGCTACTTTTCGTTAGCCGGAAGGCCTGTGACTAAAAAGACACTAGCCGAAATACTTGAAAATACTGAAGAAGAGATTGAAGAAGCGGCTCAAAAGCTAGAAAACAGGCTAACAGATGATAACTCTGGTATTCAGCTAATTAGAATAAATGATGGGTATGAGCTTTCTACAAAAGAAGCATACTACGATATGGCAGTTAAATTATTAGATAATAGGCCTAAACCATCATTATCTCAAGCAGCAATGGAAACGCTAGCTATTATTGCTTATAACCAAAGGATTACTAGAGCGGAGATTGAGCGAATTAGAGGTGTTTCTTCAGACAGTGCTATAAATAGGCTGTTAGAATACAATCTAATAGAAGAAGCGGGAAGAATAGACGCACCTGGAAGACCCATGACTTTTAAGACTTCAGACGAATTTTTAAGGCTATTTGGATATGAATCTATAAATGATATGCCGGAATTGCCTCAATTAAAAGAAGATGATGGTCAGATAGAGCTAAAATTAGATGAAACCACTACTGAAAGCGAAGAACCTAACATAGAAGAACCACAAAAAACAAATGAAGAATTTACTCCAGAAAATGTAGAAAATTAGCATTTTTTTGTTTGACAAAGGCTATAAAACGATATATAATTTGGTCGTTGACTTTAAAGGGATTATTTTTAATTTATATAGATATTCTAAGGAGGGAGATATAAATGGCACAACCAAAAAGAAGATGGTCTAAAGCAAGAACCGGTTTAAGAAGATCTACATGGAAAGTAGAAGCTCCAGGTTATGTAGAATGTCCACATTGTCACGAGCCTGTTTTACCACATAGAGTTTGTAAGAATTGCGGATACTATGACGGAAAGCAAGTTATAAATAAAGAAGAAGCAGCTAAATAAGGCTGCTTTTTTCTATATTCAAAAGATATAAGGAGGTGATGGCCTTGAAAAAGCACTTGATTAAAGAAATAGTAAAAGGAAGTATTGCTGAGGAATTAGATATAAAAGCTGGTCGCTATTTAATTCTAGTAAATGATATTGAAATAAAGGATATTTTGGACTATAAATACCAAATGTTTGATTCTTTCGTTACTATTGTTATTCAAGATGAAGATGGTAATGAAGATGAATACGAAATTGAAAAAGAGGAAAATGAAGATATTGGCTTAATCTTTGAAGAAGAGCTAATGGACACACCACGTAATTGTGCTAACAAATGCATTTTTTGCTTTATGGATCAATTGCCTCCAAATGTCAGAGACACACTAGTATTTAAAGATGATGATTTTAGACTATCATTTATGACTGGTAATTACGTAACACTTACAAATTCTGGATATAAAGACCTAGAAAGAATTGTAGGATATCACTTAAGCCCAATTAATGTTTCTATTCATGCTACAGATAAAGACGTAAGAGCTATGATGCTTAACAACAAAAATGCTGGTAAAATAATGGAATATATCGAATTTTTGACTAAAAATGGCATTTACATCAATGCTCAAATCGTACTATGTCCTGAAATTAATGACGGCAAAATACTAGACAAAACAATTGAAGACCTCGCTAAATTTTTTCCTTATGTTCAGTGTATTGCTATAGTACCAGTTGGTTTAACAAAATTTAGAAAAGGGCTATTCCCATTAAAAAGATATAATAAAACAAGTGCTAGAAAAGTTATTAATCAGGTGGAAGGTTGGCAAAAAATCCTTAAAGACAAGTATGGTTCTAGAATAGTGTATGTTGCTGATGAGTTATATATTCTAGCAGAAAAAGAAATTCCACCTTATGAAACGTACGAAGATTTTATGCAATTAGAAGACGGTATTGGAATGCTAGCTAAATTTAGAAAAGAATTTGAGGATAAGCTAAAACGTTTAAAACCTAAAAAGGTAAAAAGACAGGTGACTGTCGCAACGGGGAAATGTGCATATAAGTTTTTAGAATCGCTTTCAAAGAAGTTAGAGGACAAGTTTTCAGGCCTTAAAATCAATGTTGTACCAATAGAAAACACATTTTTTGGTAAAAACATCACTGTTTCAGGGTTAATTACTGGAAATGACCTCATAAACCAGTTAAAAACAGCTGATTTAGGTGATTTTCTCATATTAAACTATAATTGCCTAAGAGAGGATGAGCCTGTATTTTTGGATGATGTACACCTAGATGACGTAAAAAAGGCTCTAAAGGTCAAAATTAGGCTTTGTAATGGCACAGGAGGAGACTATATTACGAATATTATTAAATAAAACCAATCTTTACCATATCGGCTCATGATAAACAATTATTGACATTTGCTAGTTTACATATTATAATTTCTTATGCAAACTAAATTATAGGAGGGATTCCATGGTAGTTCTTGCTGTGGTTCTTGGGCTTCTTCTTCTGGCATGCATCTACATCCGATTCTTCTACAACCCGTTTCACAAAATGGTGATTGACAACATCCGGCCGTCCAGAAGGCAAGTACGACAAGTAGCATCCTCAGATGAACCTATCTGCTATCACACCATCATGGACTGCGAATCCTGTGGAGCCAGCTACAAATGTAAAAGGATATTTGGAGCAGGCTATATTAGGACAAAAAATGACAATCCTTAAACATATCAAATAATTTGATGATATCAAAACAGCCACTGCACCTATGCGGTGGCTGTTTTAATTTTATTAGTTGTAAATTTATGTTTCCTGATTTATAATTAATATAGCAATTTTTGAAATTAAATCTATTTGGATGAGGGATTTATATGAAAAACTATCTAAGCAAAAATTGGAAAAAAATCTTATATTTTGTAACAATTATAATTATTGTATTTAACACGGTTAGAACTGTTATGACACCAAATACCATTATAGATGACTACTACAAATACGGCCCAGAATACGTTCGTGTTAATGATTCAAATGGGAATTCAAATATTAATTCTGAGGAAGTTAAAGAAGGAGTAAATAATGGTATTGGAACCATTACTGATGGTATGACAAACGTTTTGGTTGACAATACAGGTATCCCACCTGAACTTGCAAGAGGAATTATCGTTTTTACATCCCTCTTTTTAGTAATACTAATACTAAGTAGTGTATTATCTGGAGGTAGCTCAGCTCAGCCGGCTAAGAAAAAATAATAATAAAGGAGTTTATTATGGATTTCATTAAAAGTATCAAAGAAAAAGCAAAGAATAGTATAAAAACTATAGTTCTACCTGAGTCTTATGATATTAGAGTTTTAGAAGCTGCAAGAAAAGTAACTGATGAGGGCTTTGCAAAAGTTGTTTTGATAGGAAATAGAGAAGAAATCAATAATATTTCAAAGGGAATAAGATTAGATGATATAGAAATAATTGACCCTAAAAATTCAGAAAAACTTGATTTCTACACAAATACACTATACGAACTTCGTAAAGAAAAAGGCATGACTTATGAAAAAGCAGTAGAAACACTTAAGAATAATATATATTTTGGCACAATGATGATTAAATGTGGAGATGCTGATGGACTAGTTGCTGGAAGCATTTGTTCAACTTCTGATACATTAAGACCTTCTTTGCAAATAATAAAGACTGCACCTAATGTAAAACTAGTATCATCTTTCTTTGTAATAGATGTTCCAAATTGCGAATATGGGGATAATGGTCTATTTTTATTTTCTGATTGCGGTTTAAACGTTAACCCTAATGCAGAGGAACTTTCAGAAATAGCTATTTCTACCGCTAATACTTGGAAATCTTTATTTGGAACAGAGCCAAGAATTGCAATGCTTTCATATTCAACTTTAGGAAGTGCTCCGCAGGTTGAAGGAATGAATGTTAAAGTTCAGGAAGCAACTAAACTAGTTAGAGAAAAAAGACCTGATTTATTAGTTGAAGGAGAGGTTCAACTTGATGCTGCAATAGTTCCTTCAGTTGCTTCTAAAAAAGCTCCAGAAAGTAGTGTTGCAGGAAAAGCAAATGTTTTAATCTTCCCTGATATTAACGCTGGAAATATTGGTTACAAATTAACTCAAAGACTTGCTAAAGCAGAAGCTTATGGACCTATTACTCAAGGTATAGCGAGACCAGTCAATGACTTATCTAGAGGATGTTCTGCAGAAGATATTGTTGGTGTAATAGCAATTACTGCTTTTCAAGCTCAATAATTTTGATTTAAAGCCCTATTTATAGGGCTTTTTTTTAATGTAATCTTAATCTTAGATTAATACCTTTGAAACACATAATTGATATAATTTTAATAGATTATTATTATTATTAGGTGATAATATGAATTTTGAAGAACTTAAGGGAAAAATTCAAGAAGATGTAACGGCGCTTGAACAAGCTACTAATCGTCTTGAATTATTAATACAATTTTTATCTGAAAAATATAATGATTCAGCTTTACATTATTTAAATATAGAATTTTTTATTCAAGAAACAGCTTCTATTAGAAATGAATTGTTTGTTCTAGATGACTTTTGTCAGCTTCATTCATTGGCGAAACCATTCAATCTCCAGGATTATTCTGGTCTAGATTTACCTTCGGATCCTATTCTTCTATCAGATGGCAGCGAACAAACAAATACTAGCACACAGAATGTTGGATATACTGATGAAGAAATAAGATTACTCTCGCCACTTAGCAATTATCTTTATAGCTTATTGTCAGACATCCGCGAACACCAATATCAATTGTCTAATTCTTTTACTTCATTGACTTATCCCATCTTATCTAGTCTAGGGCAAACTGTCCAAGATTATCCGGAAAATATGAAGTTAACCGACTTTATTAATGAGTCTGGTGTTGATGTAAATGCTCTTGATTTTCAATTGTTGAGTTCTGACGAAGTTAACAAGCTATATGGTTTTATTACTATAAGTTATAATCCTGAAGATCAAGATTTATCTTCACCAGAAACACCAAAGAAAACAGATGTTATACAAGAGGATATTATTCGTCCGTTTGGAAGGAATATATCACAAATGACTGCAGACTATACTAAACTCTGGGATGAAAGAAGAATACTAATTGACCTAATTCAAAATCATTTACCATTGGATTCTGGTGGTAAAAATACAATATTACAATTTCATGTAGTTGAAGGAACACATAAAGAAGGCTGGTATGACATATCTGAAATTGGAGGATTTACAGATCAAGAAATAGATGGATTTCAGATTATTGATGATGGAGTTGGATATCAAAAAGAATATCTTTACTATTATGCTTCAAATAAGAGTGAAGAAAGTGCTGGTAAATTTGGTGAAGGATTAAAAGTTGCTCTTGGAGCGGCGCTTGCAAGAGGATGCAAGGTTGAAGTTCAGTCGCACTATGAGCCAGAAGCGGGCTCACAAAATGAACCTCTTGATTGGAGTGCTACAGAAGAATTAGCAGAATCTGGTGCAATAAGACCAATTATAGTTGATTATAGAGAGGGAGCTGATATTAAAAAAGGAAGTCTCACTCGAGTAATGAACATAAATCCTGCGTTTGTTAGACAGCTTAGAAATATTAGAGAAAGTGTATTGTATTTTCACCCTTCAAAACCAGTTGCAGAAACTATGTATGGTTCAATTTTAGAATTAGAGCCAGCTGATATAATGCAAGCATCAGGGAGAGTATATGTAAAGGGGCTTTTATGGCCTGACAATAAAGATACAATCTTTTCTTATAATTTTACTCATTTAGATGTTAAAAACAGAGATAGACTATGCCTTGAAAGATGGTCTGAATTAATACCTGCAATTGAATCCGTCCTTTCCGATTTGTCCGATAAAAAAGTAATAAAACAAATATTGCAAACAATTAGCAATTATAGTTCAACCGAAAGAGAATATGCAGAATTAAGTGCTGTTATATTTCATGATTATAACATTTATCATCCTGATATTTTGCAAGCTTGGTTAGAATCATTTAAAGAAGTATTTGGTGAAAGGGCATGCGTTATTGCCAGAAACTCATCCAACCCAGCAGCATGTGACTATGCGAGACATATGGGGCTTATACCAATTGTTTTACCAAATTCGTGGGCACTTGCTTTAAGTAGAGTTAGGGGCAAAGATGGTGAAAAAATCTTATCTTACGAAGAAGAACATGATTCTGCAATTCGTAATGCAGTACCTGTTCCAGCAAATGAGATAACTGAAGATGAGAAAATTGTAGTTGATTGGCTACTACACGATATAGTTACCTTGTTACCACATGAAAATGGCAAACCAAGGATATCCAATATCGAAATATATGATTATCCTAAAGATTACTTTGGTTCAAAGGCTGCTGGCTTTGCAAAATTAGGAGATACTATACATATTTGCAGAGATACATTTACAAATATTTTTGATTTACTCCATGTTGTTTTCCACGAATCTGGTCATGCTTATACGGGTGCAGGTGACCCTGATAAAGAATTTAGAGATTTCTTATCAAGAGTTCTTGCAATTCAAGCTGCAAATAATGTTCTTGGCCCTGAAAGGTTAAGTCAAATAAGAAGTCTAAGTCGATTTGCAACAAGACCAGAACCAAGTGCAATGGAAGAATTCTTTTATGATGCATTTAAACCTTTTCAAGATCCATATACTTTTCAGTTCTTATCTAAAACTGATTCTACACCATCTGAATTAGGACCTTTTGCAAAATTGTTAAGTGAAATGGGCTATGGAAGTAAAATGGATGAGCTAAAAAGAGATATTGATTCTTTCATTTCTCGTCTCGAAGGTAAAGGTTATAATCTCGAACAAATCACGAGAGTATTAGAAATGCGTAAAAGAGAAGTAAATCCTGAAGAATGAGGTGAAAAATATGAATGATATAAAAGTTAATTCGGAAGTATTAGGTGTTTTAAAGATTCTAGACAAAGAAACTTTACATAGACTACCTGATGACGTCTATGAATACTTAGTAAAGAATTCAAAAGAAGACTTAATACCAGACATTCCATACGGAACACCTCTAAATGAAATGCCAATTTCAAGAGAAGCACAGGCATTTGTTACGATGTTAAATCTGGCTTTCTTTTGTAAGGATGGTAAGGAAAAAGAGACAATTATGAAAAGAATAATACAAAACGAAAAGAAGTATAATAGCTAATTTTTTCCTTGAATTATTGATTAAGCACGAATTTTATGGTAGAATTCGACTTTGAAAATTGCAAATAAAGGAGTTTTATATATGAAAGTATTAGTTGTTAATTGTGGAAGTTCTTCACTTAAATATCAATTAATTGATATGGAAAATGAAAAAGTTCTTTGCAAAGGAAAATGTGACAGAATAGGCGAGACTGGAGAAGGAGCTATAGGTAAGCCATTTATTGAATATAAAGGTAAATCTGGCAAAAAGATTATAGAAGAAATCCCTCTTCCAGATCATGTTGCAGCATTTAGAGCTGTAGTTAGATATATGACTGATGCTGAAGAAGGTGTTGTAGAAAACTTATCTGAGATTTCTGCAATAGGACATAGAATAGTTAATGCTGGTCCTTTCTTCTACAAGACAACACTAGTTACAGATGAAGTAATGACAAAATTTAAAGAGAGTTCAATTCCTTATGCACCACTTCATAATCCTGCTGCACTTCAAGGTATTAATGCTTGTTTTGAAACAATGGAAGGAATTCCTCAAGTACTTGTATTTGATACAACATTCCATCAAACAATGCCTGATAAAGCATTTATGTATGGTGTACCATATGATTGGTATGCAAAATACGGAGTAAGACGTTATGGTGCTCACGGAATGTCACATCAATTTGTTACAGAAGAAGCTGCCAAACTATTAAATAAGCCTTTAAACGAATTAAATATGATTTCATGCCATTTAGGAAATGGTTCATCTATTACTGCTATTAGAAATGGTAAATGCGTAGATACATCAATGGGATTTACTCCATTAGAAGGACTTGTTATGGGTACTCGTAGTGGAGATATTGATCCAGCTATTATGGAATTTGTCATGGATAGAGAAAACATGGATATCCATGAAATGTTAAAGACTCTTAACAAAAAATCAGGTCTTCTTGCACTTTCTGGAAAAACTGGAGATGTTCGTGATTTAAGAATGCTTAGAGATCAAGGCGATGAAAGAGCAAAAATGGCACTTGAAGTGTTGTCTTATAGAATAAGAAAGTACATCGGTGCTTATATGGCTGTTCTAGGACATGTGGATTGTATTACATTTGAAGGTGGTATTGGAGAACACAATCCTGACGTTGTTAAAGCTGCAGTAGATGGTTTAGAAGAATTTGGAATCAAATATGATGACTCACATATTAATGATGAAATGTATGAAGGAGTTGTTAGTACCGAAGATTCTAAAATCAAAATGTTTGTTATAGCAACTAACGAAGAGATTGTTATTGCTAGAGAAACACTAAACGCAATTAAATAAATATATAAAAAAGTCCTCAATAATCATGCTTTTTTAAAGCAATTATCTGAGGACTTTAACTTTATGATCAAAAGAATCCGAAACGTAGATTTTTCCTTTTTCGATTTTCATATCTAATTTACATAATTTTTATACAGTATTTTTTTATCAATTCAATACAAACATGTTACATTTACATAATTTTATAGAATTTTTAGCCAAATATGGTATAATTTACATGAATATTTCTAGTTAAGGACGATGAAAATGGTTATTTCAAACGAATTTAAAGACTACGAGATCCTAGATATGGCAAATGGCGAAAAGCTTGAAAGATGGGGAGATATATACCTAATTAGGCCTGATCCACAAATAATCTGGCCTAATAAAACTAATCCAAAGCTATGGAAGTTGGCAAATGCTCATTATCATAGAAGCAATAAAGGTGGAGGAGTATGGGAATACATAACGGAACTTCCTAAATCTTGGCAAATAAAATACAAGTCTTTGACTTTTAACTTGAAACCTATGGGTTTTAAACATACGGGCCTATTTCCAGAACAAGGCTATAACTGGGATTTTATGATGAAGAAAATTAAAGATAGTAATCGTAAAATCAAAGTATTAAACCTGTTTGCATATACGGGAGGAGCAACATGTGCCTGCCTTAAAGCCGGAGCATCTGTTTGTCACGTTGATTCATCAAAAGGAATGACACAGTGGGCAAAAGAAAATGTAGAAAGCTGTGGACTTAAAAATGCAGAGGTTAGGTTTATTATAGATGACGTTAACAAATTCGTTCAAAGAGAAATAAGAAGAGGAAATAAATATGATGCTATTATAATGGATCCGCCATCTTATGGTAGGGGCGCAAAAGGAGAGGTTTGGAATATAGAGACAGATTTATTTGATTTGGTTAAGCTATGTTCACAGGTTCTATCCGATGACCCATTATTCTTTATAATAAATTCGTATACTACAGGACTTTCTCCATATATATTAGGAAATATACTTAGTATGCTAATTAAGCACAAAGGAACAATTACTTGTGATGAAATTGGACTACCAATGAAGAACTCCAATACGATTTTACCTTGCGGAATATTTGGTAGATGGGAAAAATAAAAATACATAAGAAAAGAGGATATACTTATGAAAAAGGTATTATTATTAGTCTGTGTTATATCAATAATTGTTTTAATTGCATCATATTTCATAATTACTAATGGCTCAAGAATTAAGCCAGAAGTTGGATACCCTACATATACTACTAATCCGACAGAGGAACCATTACCAACTGAGGATACAAGAATTGTAATTCCAGTTGTTACTGCAAATCCAAATCCAACAATAGCTGTAGTTACTCCTATTCCTCCGGTAGATAAACCTGAAGATATTAATACATCTGGAGAATCTGGTGACAATACTAGTGGCGAAGTTATTACAAATAAAGAATTTGCTCAGGATAGTATTATTTTTATATTGGATAATAGGATACTTTGTGGTTTAAATAGTGGAAAATGGACTTTTGACACAAATTATAAGCCATCAGATATTTTAAGTAGTTCATCTTATTACACTTATAACAATAAAGGCGTAAAAGGAATTACTACAAAACTATATGCAACATGTAGTCTAAAGTATAAAAACTTTACTGGTGTATTTTCAGAAAACTTTATAAACTTATCTTCAAAGTATGATAATAGTACTCATATTGCTACTTTTAATTTACCAGTTTCAGTACCACAGGATTTAGACTATAGCTACAACTATAGAGATGGAGAATTAAAATTCGAAGACAAAGGATTCTTTGTAACAAATGCATCATATGCTATTAATTTTGCATCCGTTTATGCTAATTCATATGATCCTTTGAATCTAACAAATATAGTAGAGAATAACTACATTAGAAAAGTAATTAATCTATCAAATAATGTAAAAGCATACATTGGAGCCTTTATAGCGGAAAATGAAATATCTAGTGATTTAAGTTATGCTGTTCCATTTGCTTGTACAGCAGATATAGATAGAGATAATAAGGATGAAACATTATACTTTATTACTTCATATATGGGAAATGGTGATGAGGTCGATACTGACTTCGTTGCAGAATATGGTCATTACACTATGCTTTTGGTAGAAGACAACAATGAAGTAAATCTAATCTATTGCGACTATATACCAGCACAAGCAGAAAAAGAAACAATTGAGTTAGAGAAGAAGTATGATAATGCTTTATATAGACCTATAATAGTTGACTTGAATGATGATGGTATTTATGAACTAATCTTCAAGCTAAGAAGCAGTTCAGGAAATGAAACCATAATTTATATTTATGATAATGGAGAATACATTAGAGTTAAATAACCTAGGAGATTATATGTTAGAAGTAATTTATGAAGATAATCATGTGCTCGTTGTAAAAAAGCCTTGTAATGTCCCTACTCAAAGTGACAAATCAGGCGATTTAGACTTACTTACAATGTGTAAGAATTATTTAAAAGAAAAATATAATAAACCTGGCAATGTATATGTTGGTCTTCTTCATAGATTAGATAGACCTGTTGGAGGTATAGTTGTTTTTGCAAAAACTTCAAAGGCCGCTTCTAGACTATCCGAGTCTATTAGAGAAAATAACTTTCACAAAACATATATTGCTATAGTTTATGATCAAGATAATAAACTACCAAATGAAGGTTCATTTGAAGACTATCTTGTTAAAAATGAAGCTTTAAACAAGAGCATGGTATGTTCAAAAACTAAAAAAGGCTCAAAACTTGCTAGATTAGATTATAAGGTATTACAAAAAGAAAAGATTGATAATAAAGACTTAAAGTTAGTAGAAATAGCATTGGAAACCGGAAGGCATCATCAAATTAGAGTTCAATTTTCATCACGTGGTTTTCCACTATATGGAGACCAAAGATACGGAATCGGCCCTACAAATAAGCAAATAGCTCTATGGGCATATAAAATTAGCTTTAAACATCCTGTAAAAGATGAAGTATTAGATTTTACCTGCATACCTGATAATATAGGTATATGGAAAAGTTTTAAGCAGTAGATCATTCTACTTAAATAAATAAAAATAAGGTAATTCATCTTTGGCTGTATTATTTTTGTTCGTTTATAGTATAAAATTGTAAAAAAGTAATAACTAATCTGTTTTAACAATAGAAAGCTCATATAATTATGGAATAAATTAGGAAAGGAGAATACTTATGGAAATAAAAGCCATCAGTTCAACTACAGAATATCCTGAAAAAAATAATAATAAAAAATACGAAGCAATCAAGAAGTTTGCTAATTTATTAACGATTAACCTAATTGTATCTTTAAAATCAATTTGCTTTGCTATTCCTCTAATTCCACCACCAGACATTCCATTTGAACAAATAGAGACTGAAACAAATTTCTTACCACTAATAAGATGGATATTTGCTGCTCTTTCAGTCGCTGCTTTAATATATGTAGGGTTATCAGTTGCTGAGTATAAATATAAACTTAAACACAAAGAAGGATTTGTTCCACTTTCTGAGGAAGCTATGAAAAAACAACGTATACGAAGAATACTATTAGTGGCAATTCCTGCACTTATATCATTAGCTTCAACATTGATTTCAATATTTATACAATAAAAAAGAATATATTTAAAAGACGATAGAGAAAAATGTCACTTATGAATATAAAGAAATATAATACTTTATATAGTCTAATTAATAATGTTTATGAAAGACTAACAATGTAATTTGTGTAACAAAAATTTAATATTAAAGTTGAGCCCTAATGTTTGATTATTAGGGCTTTTTTTATATAATGTTAGTAAGTATATTTATGTCAAAAGAAATAATAATATAGAAGTACTAAGGAGGAAATATAAGATGGCTTTAAAATTTGTATTGAACGAGACAGCTTATTTTGGAAAGAACGCAAGAGAAGTATTACCAGAAGAAATTGTTAAAAGAGGCTTCAGTAAAGTTCTACTTGTTTCTGACAAATCATTAGTTGAAGCTGGCGTTACAAAAAAGGTTACAGACGTTTTAGATAGGGCGAGTATTGATTATTCTATCTATGACGATATTAAACCAAATCCTACAATAGCAAATGTTCTAGGTGGTGTTGAAAAATGCAGAGCTGAGAAGGCTGATGTTATAGTTGCAGTCGGAGGGGGCTCATCAATTGATACCGCTAAAGGTATTTCAATTATAATGACAAATCCAGATAGAACATTAGAAAGCTTAAATGGATTATCTAATACAATTAATAAAGGATTACCACTTATTGCTCTTCCTACCACACACGGAACAGCTGCAGAGGTTACAATTAATTACGTTATAACCGATGAAGAAAGAAAGATAAAAATGGTTTGTGTAGATCCAAATGATATACCTTGTCTATCAATTGTTGATTCAGAATTAATGTATTCTATGACAAGAGGCTTAGCTGCCGCTACAGGAATGGACGCATTAACACATGCAGTTGAAGGATACATCACAAAGGCACACAATACTATGTCAGATATGTTCCACATGGAAGCAATTAAACTTATATTTAAATATTTACCAGCTGCAGTTAATGATAAAAATGAAGAAGCCATCGAAAATATGGCGCTTGCACAATACATTGCAGGAATGGGATTTTCAAATGTTGGTCTAGGCTTAGTTCATTCTATGGCACACCAATTAGGAGCAGTTTATGACACTCCTCACGGACTTGCGAATGCAATACTTCTTCCAACTGTTATGAGATATAATGGAGAAGTATGTGCTCAAAGATTTAGAGAGATTCTATGCGAAATTGGACGTCCAGATGCTGCATACTTAAATGACCAAGATGTTATTAATACATTCTGTTGGATGATTTCTGAATTATCTAAATCAGTTGGAATAACAGAAACAGTTAGAGATACAGGATGTAAAGAAGAAGATTTAGAAATGCTTGCAGAAAAAGCTATGGAAGATCCATGTAAACCAGGAAATCCTAGAGAAGTTACAAAAGAAGATATCATTAATCTATATAGATATGCTATGTAGTATCCTACTATTGACAACTTAATATTAATGATATATACTGGACGAACCGACAAATTTTTAAGGAGGGTCACCATGGGAAAGTTCGCAATCAGTAATTTTTCCTACCTCGAGGATGTATTGGGATTCAAACCATCCTCAAATCCCCGGAGATTTCAAGAATGTCTGCGGGTGATGGAAAGCTACACAAGGAGAGGCGACCAATGGTGGATCGAATTCCGAGGTAATCCAGTAGAACTTGCTGTAAGACAGCTTGCAGAGCCGGTGCTTCTGATTCCCATTTCAACATTCGAAAAGGGACTTAGAACTGTCCTGGAAAGACCAGTTGACCCCTGTGAGATTTCACATAAAAACAATGCTCTTTTCGTCGAGTTTTCAGAAAAATACAAGGCGTATAGGGCTGCAAATAGGCAAAAATAACTACAAAATGAGGGATTTCTGTATGTATACAGGGATCCCTTTTTCCTTGACTTTTAGGCAAATATTATGTAAAATTATAAGAAGTGAAAAGAGGTGATACACATGTCTAAACCAATTGTTGCAGTAGTTGGAAGACCTAATGTTGGTAAATCTACGTTTTTTAATTATATAATAGGCGAGCGTAAGTCAATCGTAAAGGATACTCCAGGTGTTACAAGAGACCGTATTTATGGTGATGCTACATGGAGAGGTAGAGAATTCACATTAATTGACACCGGCGGTATTGAGCCAAAGTCTAATGATGACATACTTGTTCAAATGAGATATCAAGCTGAAATAGCTATAGAAACAGCTGATGTTATAGTGTTTTTAACAGATATTATGCAAGGAGTTACTTCTGATGACATGGATGTAGCCTCAATTTTGCGTAAGGCAAATAAGCCAGTTATACTAGTTTGTAATAAGTCAGATAAGGTTGGAGAAACTCCTTCTGAGCTTTATGAATTCTATAATCTAGGCTTAGGAGATCCATTACCAGTATCATCACTTAATAAACTAGGCATGGGAGAAGTACTAGACGCAATTTATGATAAATTCCCAGAGATTGATAATTCAGATGAAGATAGCGAATATATAAATGTTGCAGTTATCGGAAAACCAAATGTTGGTAAGTCATCATTAATTAATAGAATATTAGGTGAAAAGAGACTAATTGTATCTAATATTGCTGGAACAACAAGAGATGCTATTGATACAAAATTTGAGAATAAAGATGGAAAGTATGTTTTTATTGATACTGCTGGAATTAGAAGGCACAGCAAAATTGAAGAAGATATCGAAAAATATAGCATAATTAGAGCTAAAGCTTCTATCGAAAAAGCAGATGTGTGTATTTTAGTTATAGATGCTTGTGAAGGTGTTACAGATCAAGACGCCAAAATTGCTGGTGAAGCTCATGAAAGCGGAAAAGGCATTATTATATTAATCAACAAATGGGATGCAATAGAAAAAGAAACTGGTTCATTGGAAAACTACAAAAAGGAAGTTATTAATAAGCTCTCTTATCTAGATTATGCTCCAATGATATTTGTTTCTGCACTAACAGGCCAAAGAATCGATAAACTATTTCCATTAATTAATAAAGTATATGAAGCAAATAATAGAAGAGCATCAACATCTTTGATTAACGAAGTAATAAATGAGGCTATTACAATGGTACAACCGCCATCAGATAAGGGAAGAAGGCTAAAAATATACTACGCTACTCAAGTATCAACTAGACCACCTACATTTGTAGTGTTCTGCAACAGCCTAAAATTATTCCACTTTTCTTATCAAAGGTATATTGAAAATCAGCTAAGGAAGAGTTTTGACTTTGAAGGAACTCCTGTTCGCGTTATTCCTAGAGAAAAAGCAGCCAAAGACTTAGAAAAAGCCAAAAAATAGAGGTTTAAAATGAAAATAAAGGAATTTAAGCTTATTTATTTAATTGTTAGGGAAAATAATAAGGTTATATATGAAGGAATGGCAGAAAGTGCCCCAGAAGACGTTATTTCTAGAGATATTTCAAAGATTAGACTAGAGAATGGCAAAGCAATTATTGATTGTTGACATAATTGCTCTTTTCTGGTAAAATAGACTGGCGAAAACCCCACAAATCACTCTATAAAAAATTTTATCAGAGAAAAAGGAGGAGCAGCAATGCGTATCAGACCTTGTCCAGCCAAAAAGCGTCGAAACAAGACAAACAAAAAAACAAAGTTCATCATCAAGAAAAGACCCAAACCCGAAGATGAATATGAAACCTCCCTTGAATACTACGAAGAATAATTATCAAGCCCTGCGGATTTTACCGCGGGGCTTTTCAGTTGTAAAAAATAATTATTTCAGATTGGCAAGAGGATTGTTTTCCATTGCCTGCCTTATTTGGTAATTATCAACATGCGTATAGATTTCAGTTGTTCCAATATTTTCATGACCAAGGATTTCTTGAAGTGCTCTAACATCTACACCATTTTGGTACATTAAAGTTGCCGCAGTATGTCTTAACTTATGGGTAGAATAGCCTTTTAATCCGGCCGCTTCTAAATATTCTGATATTGCAGTTTGAACCATTCTATTACTAATTCTCTTTTTACGATCACTCAAGAATAGCGCAGTACTATCTGTACCAGTAATATTAGGTCTTACATTCATATATTCATTAATAACGTTCATGCATGCTTTATTTAAGTATACCGTTCTTTCTTTGTTTCCTTTTCCAATAACTGTAAGAATTGCCTCATCAAATTTAATATGTTCCAAATTAATCCCAACTAATTCTGAAAGACGCATTCCACAATTTAAGAATAGTGTAACCATAGCATGGTCTCTAATACCAAGGTACTTTTGATGCTCCGTCAGTTCTTTATCCGGATCTTTTAGCCTAGAAAGCTGATTTTTATTATCTTCTTTCGCTTTCTCTAAAAGCTTTTGACTTTCTGTAATAGAAAGGTACTTTGGTAATCTTTTATTAATTTTTGGTGTTTCTATGTCTTTAGCAGGATTATTGTGGATAACATTAGCCTTAGTAGTTAAATACTTGAAAAATCCTTTAATTGCAGCTAACTTCCTAGCACGAGTTGCTGGACCAACTTCAAGATTTGTTGCCAAGAAAGACATATACTCATATATATCACTAGAATCAATTCTAGATATAAAATCGGAAGAAATATTGGAAATGTCTATTTTACTAAAGTCAATCGATTCAGGTTTAATTCCATTAGAAAGAGCTACCATAAACTTCAAAAACCTAGTTAAATCATACTTATATTCTTTTATAGTATTTGGAGACTTATTTAGATTAGTATTATAGTTAATATAATCTCTAAGTAAGTAGGGAAGCCCTTCAGGATCTTTTTTAATCATTCTAAACTCCTTATCTGTTTCACATAATTCGTAGCGAAGCTATAAGATGTCAACTCACATTATCTCTCAGAGAAATTATATATTTAGTACAATACTCTAGTAAATAAATATTGCACAAAAGTTAGAGAGATGTAATATTACAGAAATATCAAAGGGGATAGTTCCTAGTAAAATAGATTACATTTCTGTAACTTTTAAAGCGTATATAAGTCCTTTATTGTATAATAATTAGGGAATTTATATTAATAAGGAAGTGATTTAAAATTGATTAAATGTCCACATTGCGGTGGCGAAATGGAATTTGATGCTGAACATCAAATGGTTACATGTGAATACTGCGGTCGCACATTTAACCCAAATGAAACAATCGAGGAGGTTAAAGCTAGTAAAGAAGTGAACGATTACTACAATGGTACAGCATTTCAATGTAGTCAATGCGGAGCTACGCTTATGACTTTCGATGATACTGCTATTACTTTTTGTAGTTATTGCGGATCACAAGCTATGATTGAAACCAAGCTGAAAGACCAACTAAATCCAGATACAATTATTCCATTTAAAGTCACAAGAGAAGAATGTATTAAAAAGTACAACAATTTAGTTTCAGGCTTTTTCTTTGCTCCTAATTATTTAAAGGAACAAATGAATGTTGAAAAGTTTAGAGGCATATATATGCCTTATGTCGTTTATTCATTTAAAAACAAAGGCCAAATTACAAATAAAGGTGAAAAGTTTAATCATCATTCTGGGAACTATGATTATTACGATCAATACAATATCACAGCTGATATTGATTCTAGTTATGAAGGAATGTCATATGACTTATCATCTAAGTTTTATGATAAATTTAGCGATGCTATTCCTCATGACTATAACGGGGCTGTTCCATTTAACCATAACTACTTAATTGGCTACTATGCCGATTCTAAAGATGTAAGTGAAGACTTATATATTGATGATGCTGTTAATGTAATTAAAGAAGATATTAAACAAAAGCTAAGACAAAATCCAACTTTCGCAAAGTATGGATGTCCTGAACCATCTTTTATGCCACAACTTCAAGAGAAAAAGACTGGACTATTTCCAATTTACTTTTTGGGAATAAGAGATAAAAATAATAATATGAATTACGCTGTAGTTAATGGCCAAACAGGTGCAATAGCAGCTGATTTACCAATTAGCTTTAAAAAATATCTTTTAACAGTTTTAGTATTTGCAATCTTAATCTACTTTTTAATTAATAATTTCATAATTTTAAATCCTATTGAAATTACTGTATTTTCTACAATATGTGCATTAATATCATTATTAATATCGAATAATCAGTTAACTAAATTAAGAGAAAAGCTATTTAATTTGAAAGATAAAGGTAAAAATAAAGGAAAAGCTGCTTCAGCTAAAAATTATAAAAAACTACCTGAGTTTAAAACTACAAAAGGATTTAGAATTAAACAGGTCTTAGGAGTAATTGCTGGCGATTTAATATTATTACTTCAGCCAACAGATGACATGTTCTATTATGGAGCATCTATATTAATTCTAGTTTTAATTGTCTTATCTTTTTATAGCTTGGTTAAAGAGCATAATATGTTATCATGTTCAAAACCACCTCAACTTGAAAAACGTGGAGGTGATCTATAATGCTTAAGAAATCAATTTTTGTTCTATTGATAATATTATTTAGTACAACAATTGCATTTGCCTATGATTTAGTAATTGAAGATGATGCTTCGTTATTAACGCCAGATGAATTGCAAAGTTTAGAGCAAGATATGACACCTCTTAAAGAATATGGAAATATTATATTTAAAAGTATTGATCGTAATAGCACGTCAACTTATGATTATGCAAAGAACTATTACTATAACAGATATGGAAATGAAAACGGAACAATACTAATTATTGATATGCAAAATAGATATGTATATATCGTGTCAGCAGGCAGTAACTATGCAACTATTACAACTAAAAAAGCAGAAGTAATAACAGACAATATATATAGATATTTAACAAATCAGAATTATTACGAAGGGGTTAGCAAAGCATTTGGTCAGATTAACACTTTATTAAATGGTGGAAAAATATTTGAACCAATGAGATATATTAGTAATGTTTTAATTTCTCTTATAGTTTCTGCATTTTTAGTATTTTTCTTTATAATGAGAAAGTCAGCATTTAAGAAGGTAACTAACAAAGAATTAATTAGAGATTGCGTAATTGCATTTTCAGCAGCAAATGTAGTTGGTGCTGTTACAGGTACAAAAAAGGTATACAATCCGCCATCTAGTAGTTCGTCTGGAGGAGGGTCATTTGGAGGTGGCCGGAGGCCGGAGGCGGCGGTGGAGGCTTCTCTGGTGGTGGCGGAGGCCACGGATTTTAATGTAAAGTTTCGTGCCTAATATTGCGCAAAACTTTATCATAAAAATAGAGGAGAGACACTGAGGGAAGAAAAGCGGCTACATTCTTAAATACTAATACAATTTGATACATGTTTTCATACAAGGACATTATATGTAAAATTTCATTCGTTCGAATGCTCCACGTTCGCAGAATGTCTAAAAAAGTAGTCGCACAAGCAATGGAAAATTTTTCAGGAACCGGCGGAAAACGCACCTAAAAAATTTTCCTATTGCTTTGTAGCTTTAGAACTTTTTAAGACATTCTAACTCCGTTCCACGCGAACTCTAAAATTTTACACATAACGTCCTTGTATTATTTTGTTATAATATTCTAAATATTTAGAATTTTAAATATAACAATTTTATTAAAAGCCATGAAAGCCAACTCCCACAAGCGTTTTTAGGCGCAAAGCGTGAGAATTGCCTAGAATCGATTTTTATGTTGTGAGGCATATAACTATATACCTCTAAATCGACTTAAATGCGTTTAATATAGTATTTTTGTTTTAAATGATATTATATGAATAAGAATTAGAGAATAATTAGTTATATAATTATATTATTAGAAAGGAGATAAATTTATGAAAATTCGTTTTACAAGAGATAGTGTATGTATGGCAGATGATGTAAATGACAATGACAGAGACTATGAATTCAATGAAAATGCAACTATAGAAGATATTATGCCTATAATTAAGTCTAGACATTTTCTCGCTTCTATAATTGGTAACGATGTCTTATGGATTTTATATAACATGTATGATGAAAAAATCCTATCATATTACACATTGAAAGATGAAATAATTTATCATACAACTAAAAAGACATTATCTGATGTTTGTGATGGCACATATCATTTACATTTTAGATATCTTGGTGATCCAAATTATACAGACTAACAAATATAAGCTATTAAAAAATTTGTATAAGATTTATCATATTTTTTGTATCTAAATAATTCTTGAAAACCAGTTATAAATTTGACGCGCGAAAATCGCCTAGAATCGATTTTTATGATATAAGGTATATAACTATATGCCTCTAAATCAACTTAAATAAATTTTAAATAGTTTTTTTTGTTTTAAATGGTATTATATGAATAAGAATTAGAGAATCATTAGTTATATAATTATAGTATAGGAAAGGAGAAATATTATGCCACAATATATTGTTTTACAAGTTACATTAAAGGAAAAACTAATTGGTACTGGATCTAGAAATCTTTCTGAACTTGAAAACATACTTAATGAACAAGCTGCAAAAGGATATAGATTACATACGATTACAACAGCATCAGCACAAAGTGCAGGATTACTAGGCGGTGACAGAATTCAAGCAACATTAGTATTTGAGAAGATACACTAGAAGAGATATACCTAAATCAAAAAAAGCGCCTAATTAGCTATTTTAGGCGCTTTTCCTATATGCCGCATTTCACAAAACTTACATTTTGCGCAATATTATTTCTCTCTTTATATAGATGTTTAAAACACCCCTATCGAATAAATAGGTGTAAAATTAGAAGTATTATTCTAATCATTTATACTAGTAATATAATCTTCTAAATATAATTTATATTTTAATATTTCGTATATAGTTCTAATTATCTCCGACTCTCCTAAATGTTGTTCTTCATCATCTGTACATTCAATTCTACAAGCTCTTTTTAAGTTATATTCTAGCCATCCGAATTTATTCTTGAAGTTTACATAGTATGCTTCTTTAATACCATGTAAGCTATTTCCGTCTCTATAAGTATCAATAAACAGCTTAAACCTGTCTAGTTTAAAGTGATTTTGCCCACCACTCCAATTCCATGCTGTGTCAATAAGCTCAACTAATGGATTTGTCAAGCCAGCAGACTCCCAGTCAATTATTACAGGATTATTCTCTTCATCCCATAATACATTTTTTAAATCTAGATCTCTGTGGCTAATAGTCAAATTACTAGTAGCAAAATCATAATACTTTTCAGAAGTTTTATATAACAACGATAATTCTTCTTTTTTATTAATAAGTAGTTGCCTTACTTTATCATTCTCAATGTTAGAAATGTAATAATCAATATCAAAACTATTACAGCTATCTTTTTGACTATACTCTTTCATTAATTCTCCATAATTAATATTATGTAAATTAGCAAGTGCCATTGCCATTTTTTCAATATGATAGTCTTCTACTTCTTCATCTTCTAATGCCTTGCCATTAAACCAGTCATAAATC
>JAEEGL012082077.1_pt1 | contig 55388 bp, 47 predicted proteins | sample 9134231 | NCBI WGS metagenome assembly JAEEGL01 (sample SAMN16246548, study PRJNA631951) | gut metagenome | biome: gut microbiome; feature: rumen; material: fiber-attached | host: Bos | place: Iran: Karaj | collected 2018-10
CCGGGTCAACACCCAGTTCGGCACCAGCGGTGAACATAATCGGAGCCTGAATAGCCCAGTGGCCGCCGCCCGACGGCACAAACATATTGAGCAACGCTGCGCAAAGGAAGGTAAGCAGCGGATAGGTCACTGGCGAAGAGACATTTATACAGGCATTGCTGATAACTGTGCCGAAGCAGATGCCACTCTCCCCCACCCCGGTAATGATACCCATAATGCCTGCATAGAACGGAAACTGAAGTATGATACCCGCTGCACCCGATGCTGCCTTGCCAAAAGCGCGGACATAGGCCACAGGTGTGCCGTGGAACAAGACTCCAAGGAAAAGGAATATCATAATGACAGTGCCCAAATCGAAAGCAGCGCCTCGAAAGCCAAGACTGATGACAAGATAGGCGATTACCAGAGCAGATATTAGCCAAGTGAGCAGACAACTGTTTTCTAACTTTTCGGCAGGAGTGTTGGCTTCACGTTTTTCGACAGACTCTTCTTCGGCAAGCAGTGACGGATCGACAGACACGACGTTTCCTGATTTGGGATGCATCAATGCATTGACGACAGTTATTGCTATGATTACAAGCACAACAATGCCGATATTGAACGGATGAAGAATGGTATGCGATATGGCAATCGGATCTACGATGGCACCGTTCGTGGCAGCGGCCAAATCCGGGCCCGGCGTAGCCAGTTTGAGCGGCACCGAACCAGAAAGTCCGGCGTGCCAGACAACAAAACCGCTATATGCCGAGGCTATGAGAAGACGATAGTCGACACCTGCCAGGCGACGTGCAATCTCTTTGGCAAAAATGACACCGACTATGAGACCGAAGCCCCAGTTCAGCCAGCAAGCGACTGCCGAGATGGCTGTCACCAAAGCAATAGCAGCAACTGGCGTTTTGGGCAACGATGCCAGCCAGGCAATGCCTCGTTTCAGCGCCGGTGCCGAAGCCAGCGCCGAGCCAGTGACCAGCACCAGGGCCATCTGCATTGCAAAAGCCAGCAGCCCCCACACGCCTCCGCCCCAGTTGGCTATAACCTCGACGGGCGTTTGGCGACAGATCGGCATAGCCAAAAGAGCCGCAATAAAAGTCAAAATGATAGCGAAGAGGAATGGTTCAGGCATCCAACGCTGGACAAGTTTTACGGAGCCATTGATAAGTTTCTGGAACAAGGGGATAAGGGTTGAAAGGGTTGAAAGGGTTAAAAGGGTTGAAAAGGTTAAAAGGGGTTGATGGTTTAAAGGTTAAAGAGTTTTAGGGTTGAGGGGACGCTTTTGATTCGGAGGCTTCAATCAGCGGCAACAGCATTGCTTCAAAGACGTAACGATTTACTATGCGGTAGTGCTGACGATATGTTTCGTTGAAAAGTCTGCTGTGATGCACAGCATACTTGCCCGATTTGATGGTCTGCTCTATCAGCTGACAATCCTCCTCATAGTTGAGCGGTTTATTGTGATTCTTCAGATATACAGACAATGTCTGCCAGCGGCTGTACCACCTCTCCGGGTCGTATTCAACAGGTTTTGCACTGCGAAGCATCGCCGACACCATTGTTTCAAGCGGTATGATGCCCCGACGGACATAGTTGATATCAACTCGCACATATCTGTTAAGCAGCAACGGATAGTAGAACAATGGTCTCTGCCAATCAGCTGTATCGGAATTATTAATCTCATATTCAATATATCGCGCTGCTGCCGCAGAGTCGGTAATGAGATGCTCGATGCCGAAAAAGTCTTGGAAACAGTACTTGTAGACATCGCGCAGCTGCGATTGCGGATATCTTTGCATATACATAGACAAACGGCACTCCTCCATATCGTACCAGTTCGCAAACCAGCATTCTGCAACTGCCGTGTCCCAATGCGTCTGTGCCACTGCCCATTGCGCTGTCGGCAACGACAGCAACAGCAATAACGACATCCTGAGACGAAATGATTTCATTTGGTTAATCTTTATTAATTGGGATTGCAAAAGTACTAAAAAAATCCAAATATTTGTAATTTTGCAAAACCAAATCGAACGTACACACCTCTGAACAAACAGAGAAACAAGTCCTTACACATATCAATAATATGATTATAGTTCATAAAAAAAACATACTTGCCATAATACTGATACTGCTCTGCGGCATCGCCAAGAGCCAAACTTACACCATCAGTGGTACGGTGACCGACTCGCTCAGCGGCGAGACTCTCATCGGTGCCGCCGTGATAGATATGCGCAGCGGCAAGGGGGCGCTGACAAATGCACAGGGACGCTTCTCGCTGACGTTGAAAAGCGACTCGGTGCGTCTGCGTGTCACATATGTGGGCTACAAACCCATCTTTGAGGACATTCTGCTGAAAAGCAATCAAAAACGCAACTACCTGATGCATTCCAGCACCGAATTGAAAACCGTAGTTGTTAAAGGCGAACGTATTGACAATGCAAAATCATCGCAGATGAGCGCCGTGCAAGTACCCATCGAGCAGCTCAAATCGGTACCCGTACTCTTTGGCGAAGCCGACCTGGTGAAGGCCCTACAGCTGCTGCCCGGTGTGCAAAGCGGCAGCGAAGGCAACAGCGGATTCTACGTGCGCGGAGGAGGTCCCGACGAGAACCTCTTTCTGCTCGATGGTGTGCCACTCTACAACGTCAGCCATATGGGCGGCTTCTTCTCAGCCTTCAACACCGATGCCGTCAAAAACGTCACACTCTACAAAGGCAGCTTTCCTGCACGTTTCAGCGGACGTCTGTCGTCAGTGCTCGATGTTACCACCAACAACGGCAACGACAAACAGCTGCACGGCAACGGTTCGATAGGTTTCATTTCGGCCAAACTAAACCTTGAGGGCCCCATCAAAAGCGAACGAACGACATTCTCACTTTCCGGACGACGCACATATGCCGACTTCCTGCTGCAACCTCTCGTCAAACGCCTTGCCGACCGCCGCGAGTACAAGCTAAGGGCAGGCTACTACTTTTATGACGTCAACGGAAAACTGACCCACCGTTTCAACGACCGCAGCCGCCTTTTTGCAAGCACATACCTGGGGTCAGACGTCATCTACACCCGCATACGCACCCTTGCCACCGATGTCCAGGAGCAATACCTCAACTTCGACACGCGATGGGGCAACATCGTCAGTTCTCTGCGATGGAACTATGAACTGACTCCCAAGATGTTTATGAACATCACAGGTGCCTACACTCGATACAGCAACCGCGTCGGCGTCACTTACGAGACTGAGACTCTCGCCACCGAACAGCAGGACAGCCAGACCTCCGAGTTCCAGATGGACTACCTCTCCAAAATCAACGACCTCAGCATCCGTGCCGACTTCGACTACACGCCCAACCCCGACCATTTGGCAAAATTCGGTGCAGTCTTTACGCACCATCTTTTCCAGCCGGAAGTGTCGAGCGCACATCTCAACGCATACAGTGCCGAAGTAATGAACAGTTCATACATCGTCGACACATCGATCAACTCCGGCAGCATACGCGCTGAAGAAATCACCGCCTACGTCGAAGACGACTGGAGCGTCAACCAAATGCTGAAAGTCAACTATGGAATCAACCTCAGCGGTTTCAGCGTCGAGAACAGGTTCTATCCCACCATCCAGCCACGACTGTCGGGACGTTTGATGCTACGCGAAGGGTTCTCGCTCAAAGCAGGCTACGCTTATATGACGCAGTTTATGCACCTTCTCTCCACCACCAGCGTCAGTATGCCCACCGACCTCTGGGTTCCCGTCACAGCCGACATACCGCCTATGCACGCGCACCAGGTTGCAGCCGGACTTTTCTACGAAATAAGCGCCATCGGAGACCTCTCTATCGAAGGATACTACAAAAAGATGCACAACCTCCTCGAATACAAAGACGGTGCCACCTTCTGGGGCAGCAGCCAAAGCTGGGAAGAAAAAGTCTTCGTCGGCGACGGATGGGCGTACGGCGTCGAAGTGCTGATGCAGCGCAATTTCGGCAACCTTACGGGGTGGATAGGCTACACCTGGAGCAAGACGATGCGCCTTTTCGACCGTCCCGGACAAGTCATCAACGACGGCAACCCATTCCCAGCGAAATACGACCGCCGACACGACATCAGCATTGTGCTCAGCTACAAAATCAACGACAAAATCGACTTCAGCGCCACCTGGGTCTACAGTTCGGGCAACGCCGCCACGCTCAGCCTGCAGGAATACTCACAGGCACAGGTCACTGCCAACGACTATGCAGGCATTGACCCCGAAGGATGGAACGGATACATCGCCAACCCAAGCGGTCGCAACAACTTCCGTATGCCCGACTACCACCGTATGGACATCAGTGCCAACTTCCACCGCAGCTTCCGTAACTGCAGCCGCACCATCAACGTCAGCGTATACAACCTCTACAACCGCAAAAACCCTTATATGATTTACGAAAGCCACGAATTCACCTACCGCGGATACAACGGTGCACTTGTCCAGCTCTCGCTGTTCCCCATCCTGCCGTCTGTGGCATACACATTGAAGTTTTAAAGACTAACCGTTCATAAACAATTATGAAAAAAACAAAGCTCATACTTCTGATTATCTGCTCACTCATTGTTTCGTGCGAAGAAGTTGTGGAATTCGACATCGAAGACACCAAGCCATTTGTCGTCGTCAACGCACTTCCAAACACTGACAGTCTTTTCTTTGTAAACATCACCTACAGTCGCTTTTTCCTTGACAATCAAGCCTTCCGGCCTGTCACCGACGCCACGGTGACCCTCGATGTCAATGGAACCCCGATGACGCTGACCCAGCGTGACGGAGCCAACTACCTGTCCAACTACTGCATTGCGGCGGGCGACACTATGACGCTGACTGTCAATGTGCCGGGCTATGAAACCATCACCGCCGCGACACGAGCTGTGCCGCTTCCCGACCTAACAGTGCCCATTGCCGAAATCGACACCCTGCAGCCAATCACAGCCGGCGAAATATCATTTACCCTCAACGACCCGTCATCCATCAGAAACCACTATTTCATATACATTTCCGAACGCGACAGCGGCACACGATGGAACCAGTGGGACAACAAATGGGACACCATCGACACCGTCGTACACTCATATTTCACCTGCTTCAACCGCGAAATCACCGACCCCTGCGTGAACCGCATCGAAGGGATGATGGACTATTACAATCAACTGCTTTTCACCGACAGCCTCATCGACGGGCAGCAGTACGACATTACTCTCGCCATACCTATGTTTCGCGACACCGCCGAGAACCCCTTGCTGCGACAATACACACTCATCGTTGAGTCATTAAGTCCCGAAGCATTCCGCTACACAGCCGAAGTAACTGCCGCACAAGGTATTGGCCAATACTTTGCCGAACCCACACGCATCTACACCAACCTGCGGGGGGCGCTAGGCATTTTCGCTGCCATAGCACGACGCGAAATCGGCATCACATTCACCTACAAAGATCCGACAACACCACAACAAAAAAGGATCCACAAAAGTCGGTAATCCTGCGCATTTTTTAACATTTCTTTATTCCAAACGCACCTCTCCCCTATTTACAGAGAGTTGATTCCATCGTGGGTATATCCCCTATATCAAAGTCAAAAAAAAGACACTCACAACATACTGATTACCAACACTAACACTAGCATATGTACAGTATTTGTACAGTATATGTACAGTATATGTACGCTTTGAAAGCGTACAAATACTGTACATATACTGTACAAATACTGTACATATGCCTATGCTGGTACAGGGAAAAACGAGGAAAAAACGAAGGGAAAAACGGGCTGTCACGCACAAGGCCTCTCCACGCGCTCCACAGGAGCTTGTGACATATGCCTTATGAGGTACGGAGAAAAAGGGGGGAATTTTGGATGAAATGCATAAATTTTGGGTGAACAACAGGAGAAAAAAACTATTTTTGCTCCTGAGCCATCCGTTTCAGTTTTCGGCTAATGTTGACTGCAAAGGGCAGCGACAGGATAAATGTGCAGAGGTCGGCGCAAGCCTGTGTCATCTCAACGCCCTGCAAACCAAAGAAATGCGGCAACACAAGCAGCGACGGTATGAAGAAAAGACCCTGTCGACCTATGGCCAACAGCGTTGCGGGGAAGGTCATACGTATGTTCTGGAACAGCATATTGGTTGTTGTACTGAGCGTACATAGCGGAAAAACAACACATTGCCAACGAAGTGCAGCAATGCCGATTTCCAACATCAAGGGGTCCTTGTCGCGGAAAACGGCAATGATGTTTGGCGCAAAAATATAACCCAAGGCGGAAAGGACAGTGAGCATTGCGGCCGAGACACTGAATGCGAAGAGATATGACTGTCGCACACGGTGGTACTGGCGCGCGCCGTAGTTGAAGCCGCACACAGGCTGGAACCCCTGCGTGAAACCGAGTATCAACGAAAAAGCGAACATCGTTGTCCGAGAAACGACGGCAAAAGCCGCCACCGACGATGCCGAGCATCCTGCCGGTGCATAACGTGCAGCGGCGTAGTTGAGCATTATCGCCGAGCAACAGTTGAACGCTTGCCTGAAAAGCGACGGCAAGCCTCCGGCGACAATCTCACGATAGAAGTGCAGCGAGGGTCGGAAATTGCGCAATGCTATATGGACAGAGTCGCCACGTTGAGTTCCCATCAGCAGCAGCCCCCAGGCGAAAAACTGACTGAGAGCCGTAGCCAACGAAGCACCGGTGACGCCAAGATCGAGGACGAAAATGAGCAGCGGGTCGAGAGCGATGTTGAGAACTGCACCACTGACGATGCCGACCATACCAAATCGCGCGTTGCCCTCGAGACGCAACTGGTTGTTGAGCACCAGCGCCGACATCATAAATGGCGACGCCACAAGTATGTAGCGCAGATAATTACAAGCATACGGCACCACATCGGGTGTTGCTCCGAGCAGGGCGGCAAACTGCGGCAACAGCGGCAAGCCGACAAGGGCGACAATCACACCGAAAAACAAGGGAGTAAAGAATCCAACGGCGGCCATCGTCTCGGCATCGTCGTAGCGCCGTGCGCCAAGTGCGCGCGAGATGTGATTGCCCGAACCGTGTCCAAAGAAAAACCCGATTGCCTGGATGAACGTCATATAGGCGAACGAGATACCTATGCCTGCCGTTGCCTCGGTCGACAGATGGCCTATGAAGGCCGCGTCGACAACGTTGTAGAGTGCCGTCACGACCATACTGATCATCGACGGCACCGCAAGACGCAACACAAGACGCGGTATCGGCGTCTCCGTCATTTCCCTGTATTTCGAATTAAGGTCGGACAATTCGAGTTCTAATTAAATATCAAAGATTTGAAACAAATATCGGATTATTAACGGCTGTGGCCTTGGTTTCCGACTTTGAAACATTAATTCTTGATTATTTGAGTGTTTCCCTTGGAATTGAGAAGAGTGAGTGTGGCGGTGTGCAGTTTGCCATCGCGCAGAAATGCCACCTCGACAGCGTCGCCGGGGTTGAAAAGAGCCACTTCCTCCATCATCGAAGCATAGGAATTGACATCCATATTGTTGACTTTCACAAGGATGTCACCCTCGCGCAATCCGGCTTTGTCGGCAGCGCAGTTGGGTATGACACGTGCTATGAAGACCCCTTGCGGTTGGTCGAGTTTCAACTTGGCAGCGAGCTGGGGTGTGACTTCGGCAACATTGACACCGAGATAGCCGCGTTGCACAGTGCCATAATGGCGCAGGTCGGCAGTGACTTTGCGAGCAATATTGGACGGAATGGCAAAGGAATAGCCTGTGTAATAGCCGTTTCCACTTGCAATTGCGGTATTGATGCCTATAAGCTCGGCCCGGCCGTTGACAAGGGCACCACCCGAGTTGCCACTGTTGACGGCGGCGTCGGTCTGGATAAACGATTCGATGGTGCTTTCAACACCGGGGTTATTGATGATGTTCATATAACGCGCTTTAGCCGAAATAATGCCTGCCGTTACGGTCGATGTGAGGTTGAAAGGATTGCCGATGGCCAACACCGGTTCGCCTATGCGTGCCGAGTCGCTGTTGCCAAAAGGGATGCTCTGCAGGTTGGAGGCTTCGATTTTGATGACGGCGAGGTCGGTGGCGGGATCGATACCAACGATGCGTGCCGGTATTTCGCGACGGTCGTTGAGTGTTACCGTAAGCCGCTCGGCATCCTGCACGACGTGGTTGTTGGTGACAATGTAACCGTCGGACGAAATGATGACGCCCGAGCCGTAAGCGTTATAGGTCTGGCGCTGCACACCGCGGTCGATGATCATACCGAAAAAAGACTGGTAGAGCGGTGTAAGCTTGGTCATTTCGGTCTTGATATGAACGACAGCATCGATGGTTCGCGCGGCCACTTCGGTGAAATCAGTCTGTGTGAGCAGCGGTTCAAGAGGCTGCCGCTGTGTCTGAGGTTGTGTCTGGATTGTATTTTCTGTTTTTTCAGTTTGTGCTGTGCACCCAATGGGCAATGCCGTCAAAACGGCAAGTGCTGCTATCAGAACAATCTTTCTCATATTTATCTCCTTATTTTTTTACATTGTTTCAATTTTGTTCAATTAACATCAAAAGAGGTTTTTTATTATGCTGTTTCGAAATTTATTTGTATATTTGCATTTTGATTGTTGAACAGCAAAGCATACACTAAACGATGAAAATCACCATAGTAGGAACAGCATATCCATATCGCGGAGGTCTTAGCGCCTTCAACGAAAGGCTTGCCTATGAATATTTGCAGCACGGCGACGAGGTTGAGATCTACACCTTCACACTGCAGTATCCGTCGTTCCTGTTCCCGGGCAAGACACAATACAGCGACGAGCCCGCACCGAAAGGGCTTATAATACACCGACGCATAAACTCCATCAACCCATTCAATTGGCTCAAGGTCGGTCGCGAGATATCAAAGAAACGCCCCGACATACTGATTACCAAATACTGGCTGCCGTTTATGGCTCCCTGCCTTGGCACCATTGAACGCCGCGTGCGTCGCAACCGCCACACGCGCATCGTCTCCATCCTCGACAATATAATTCCCCACGAACACCGCATCGGCGACCGTGTGTTTTCACGCTACTTTGTCCGCTCGACCGACGCGTTCGTTGCTATGTCACGCTCCGTACTCGACGACCTCAACCTGTTCGACACTAAGAAACCGCGACAGTTCTGTCCTCATCCACTCTACGACCATTACGGCGACATCCTATCCAAGCAGGAGGCACGCAGCATACTGAATCTCGACCCCGACGGACGTTACATCCTTTTCTTCGGATTCATCCGCAGCTACAAAGGTCTCGACCTGTTGTTCGAGGCTATGGCCGACACTCGCATAAAAGAACGCGGCATCAAACTCATCGTGGCCGGCGAATTCTATGGCGACCCCAAACCCTATATGGAACAGATTGACCGTCTCGGCATTGCCGATAACGTAGTGCTTTGTACCGACTTCATCCCCGACAGTCAGGTGAACCGCTATTTCTGCGCCTGCGACCTCGTAACTCAGCCTTACAAGAGCGCAACTCAAAGCGGTGTGACGCAGATTGCATTCCACTTCGAGAAGCCTATGCTCGTCACCAATGTCGGCGGACTGGCCGAGATTGTTCCCGATGGCAAAATCGGCTATGTCGTACAGCCCGAAGTCAACCAAATAGCCGACGCTATCATCCGCTACTACGACGAGAACCGCGAAGAGCCATTCACTGCCGCAGTCCGCGAAGAGAAAAAGAAATACGGCTGGGACAAAATGCTCGACGCCATAAATAAAACCAACACCTTCTAACCCTTAAAACCATTCAACCTTGATTATCAGAAGCAAAGCCCCCCTACGTCTTGGTCTTGCCGGCGGCGGCACCGACGTCTCTCCATATTCCGACATCTACGGCGGAGCAATCCTCAACGCCACAGTAGATATGTTTGCCTACACCACCATCGAGCCCACCGACGACGGCAAGGTGGTCTTCCTTGCACCCGACAAGCACCTGAGCGAGGAGTACACCAACGCCACCGAAGTCGACACCGACGGCTATTTCATCCTGCACAAAGGCGTATACAACCGCATCGTGCGCCAGTTTACCCATCGGCCACTGTCGCTCCGCATCGCCTCGTTTGTCGATGCTCCCGCCGGCAGCGGTATGGGCACCTCTTCGACACTGGTTGTAAGCATACTCGGTGCATACGTCGAATGGCTAAAACTGCCACTCGGCGAATACGACATCGCACGTCTGGCCTACGAGATCGAGCGTATCGACCTAGGGCTGGCAGGCGGCAAGCAGGACCAGTATGCAGCCACCTTCGGAGGATTCAACTTTATGGAATTCAACAAGGAAAACGTCATCGTCAATCCCCTGCGTGTGCGTCCACGCTATCAGGACGAGCTGTGTCACAATCTGCTGCTCTACTATACCGACACCAGCCACGTCAGTGCCGACATCATCAAGGAGCAACAGCAGAACGTCAAAGCCAAGAAGAGCAGCAGCATCGAATCGATGCACAAACTCAAGGAGCAGGCCGTGCAGATGAAAGAAGTACTGCTCAAAGGCGAGATCGACCGCATCGGCGAGATACTCGACTTTGGCTGGCAGCACAAGAAACAGATGGCCAAGAGCATCAGCAACCCACGCATTGATGCCATATATGAGGCCGCGCGCCAGGCTGGTGCCAGCGGTGGCAAAATCAGCGGTGCCGGCGGTGGCGGCTTTATGTTCTTCTACTGCCCCGGTCTGACACGCCACGCTGTGGCCGATGCCCTCGCCCAGTTCGGCGGTGCCGTACGCCGTTACGAGTTCACCACCGAAGGACTCAAAACCTGGACAATGAAAGAATAACCGCCAACACCTATCAACAAACCAAAAATATGAAAAGAGGCAAAAGAATATGCAATGAGCTTAAGTCTGTGCGGCGCCGCATAGCTGACGAGAACGGCATCGAGCTGCATCAAGACGAGTGCAAGCATACGGGCGACTGCCTTGGCACCTGCCCCAAATGCGAGGCCGAGGTACGCTATCTCGAGCAGGCACTGACACGCTGCATCACCACCGGACGAGCCGCAACAGTGGCAGGACTGACGCTGTCGCTGGCTGCCTGCGGCGGTACTGCAGAGCCGACACTGCGCGTTGATACGCCGCTCGACACCCTGCCAACCGATACCGCCAGTGCCTTCGACACCATCATAAACGAAGACACAGACATACTCGTCACCGGATTGGAAGATGACACTTTTTCTACATTAAGCGGAATTATCGAACCATCTGAAAAAGACTCGGCAGAGGTCATAGACACCTCCGCCAAAGTCGAAGATGAAGATTTGATGGGTGTTATTATAGAAGAATATCCATCCTTCCCTGGCGGCGAGGAGGCATTATACGATTTCATCAACAAGAATCTGCAATATCCCGAAGCTGCGCGCGAAGCAAATATTACCGGCACCGTTGTGGTTAGCTTTGTTATCGAGAAAGACGGCACAATCAGTAAAGTGCGAATAATACGCGATTTAGGATACGGCTGCGGAGAAGAGGCCGTGCGTGTGGTCAAGATGATGCCCAAATGGAATCCCGGCAAACAAGGCGGAATAATAGTGCGCAGCGAGTTCGTTCTGCCAGTAAAGTTTAATTAATTCTATCCAAGGCTATGAAACGTGGCAAAAGAATCTGCAAAGAGCTGAAGGCTGTGCGAAAACGCATAGCCGACGAGAACGGCATCGAGCTGCATCAGGACGAGTGCAAGCATACGGGCGACTGCCTTGGCACCTGCCCCAAATGCGAGGCCGAGGTGCGCTATCTCGAACAGGCTTTGACCCAACGTGTGGCCACAGGCCGCATTGCCACTGTGGCGGGATTGACGCTGTCGCTGGCTGCCTGCGGCGGCACAGCGGAGCCGACATTGAGTGTCGACACACCTCTTGACACGCTGCCGACCGACACCGCCTGTACAACCGACACTACTATTAACACTGAAACGGATATCCCCTGCCCCGACATTCCTGTCCCGGGAGACATCGTTGTGCTTGGTTTTACAGACGAAGAAGTGGCGAAACAGGATACCAACAAATACGAATTAATAGAAGGGGAAATCGGTCCGGCAGACGAGGCCATCAAAGAGGAGGTGCTGGATGGTGAGGCTGAAATATACGTTTTTCCCGATGAATATCCCTCCTACCCTGGCGGCGAAGAAGCAATGTACGATTTCATAAACAGGAATCTGCAATATCCTGAAGGTGCCGGATGCATAACCGGCACGGTTGTGATTCGTTTTGTCGTAGAGAAAGACGGCTCGATAAGCAACGTGTCAATTGCACGCGAAATCGGAGGCGGCTGCGGCAAAGAGGCCGCTCGCGTGGTCAAAATGATGCCAAAGTGGAACCCGGGCAAAAAGAACGGAAAAGAAGTGCGCAGCGAGTTCATATTGCCAGTACAGTTCCAACTTAACTAATAACATCGCATACTTTTTAAGGCAGTTATGCGTTATTGATAATAAAAAAGAAACTTTTTATGAACCCTCGAATCAAAGAAGCAATTCAGCAAAGCATAGACGTCAAAGTGAGCATCCTTGCGACAGAAGAGTGGCTCCGTCGCATTGAGATAGCTGCCGATATGATAACCGCATCACTAAAGGGCGGTGGCAAGATACACTTCTGCGGCAACGGCGGCAGCGCCGCCGACGCGCAACACCTGGCAGCTGAACTCAGCGGCCGTTTCTACTACGATCGTCCGCCGCTCAACGCAGAGGCTTTGCACTGCAACAGTTCATACCTCACCGCCGTTGGCAACGACTACGGCTACGAGCATATCTTCGCCCGACTGCTGCGCGGCACAGGCCACAAGGGTGACGTCCTCATAGGCATCAGCACCTCGGGCAACTCGAAGAATATCCTCGAAGCCTACAAGGTCTGCAAAGAGCTTGGCATCAGCATAATATCGATGACAGGAGAGACCGGCGGCAAGATGAAGGAAGCCTCTGACCTGCTGCTCAACGTACCCTCTACCGACACGCCGCGCATACAGGAAAGCCACATAATGATTGGTCACATAATCTGCGAACTCGTCGAATCGGCAATATTCCCCAAAAAAGTTTAAATGGTTTGAATGGGCCGCTTCTCTTGAAAGGTTAAAAAAGGTTCAGGCAACAACCCATAACATAAGAGAAACTTTTTTAACCTTTCCAACCCTTAAAACCTTTCCAACCCTTAAAACCTCACTTTATGGAAGCTATCATCCTCGCCGGCGGTTTCGGCACAAGGCTGCGCAGCGTGGTCAGCGACGTTCCCAAACCTATGGCTCCTATAAATGGACGTCCATTCCTTGAGCTGTTGCTCAACCATATAATCGGCTACGGTTTCAACCATATTGTGCTTTCGACAGGCTATTTGCACGAAAAAATCGAGGAACATTTTGGCAACTCGTATCGTAGCATTGAACTGTCGTACGCTGTCGAGAATGAACCTCTCGGAACAGGTGGCGGTATGCGCAACGCCCTTGAACGCTGCCGCGAAGAAGTCGTCACCGTCCTCAACGGCGACACTCTCTTCAAGATTGACTATGACGACCTGGCACGCTTCTATCAGTTGCATCCCACACGCCTTGCGGTAGTTCTGCGACAGGTACCCGACACGTCGCGTTATGGCTCGGTGTCGACCGACTGCTGCGATCGTATATCAAGCTTCACCGAAAAAAACGCAGCGGGTGGCGCCGGCAATATCAACGGAGGCATATATATGATGCACCGCAGCCTTCTTGAAGAGCACCCCCTTGGTGAAGTCTTTTCGTTTGAGAAAAAGATACTTCAGAAGAAGTACATTGACGAACCATTTTACGCCTACGCCTCGGGAGCCTACTTCATCGACATCGGAATTCCAGAAGACTACCTTAAATTATGTAAATTATAAAAAAGGAGTCGGGTACTGGTTTAACCAGCCCGACTCCTTTTGATTTCATTTTTTCAATCAAACAATACCTGCGTTTACAAAAACCATATCATTTGGATTTAAAAGACTATCTGCAAGTACGCATAGACCTTCCGCTGTAACTGCATCAGGTTCAAGAACAGCCAAGAAATTGTCAGTAAACCTTTCATCTATACCACTGGTAAGCATCTGGCAGAACCTTTCGCTTCGTTCAAAAACGCCGTCGACGCTGCGCATAAAATCGCCTAACATACAGGTACGCACCAGTTCCAATTCCTCCTTGGGCATCGGTTCGCGACGCAAACGTTCCAATTCAAGCATAATTTCTTGTTGTGCCAGTTCAGCCTTGCCGGCGGAAACATCCGATATAATATAGAATGCCAGACTGCCACGGCATATCTGCGTCATTGCACTAATGCCATACGTGTAGCCCTTTTCCTCGCGAATGTTTGACATTAGACGCGAACCAAAATAGCCACCCAACGCTGTGGATAGGATCATAAACTCCGCATATTTTCTATCGTCCCATCGCATTGGCAGCAAACGGCCTACCCGTAGCGTGTTCTGGATAGCACCTGCGACTTCCACCTTTTGTACTCCAACAGTTTCAGGTTTAGGAGCTGGCAAAACGACACGGTCGACAACATTGACTACGTCGCCTCCAAAAACACGGTCGAATGCAGCCAATATGGCTGCAGACACAGCTCCACCGAGCACAATTTCCATCCTTGAGGGAGTAAGGTAGCGGCTATGAAACTCACGCACATCATCGACAGTCAGCAGGTCATAATCGGATGGCACTGCAAAGCGTCCTTGTGGATGCTCGTGTCCATAAAGAGACCTACGACAGCGACAGCCAGCGACATAAGATGTGCGTTGCAAGTTTACCATAAGCTGATGGCGGCGTTTTGCAAGAAAAACAGCAAACTCGGCTTCTGGATATACAGATTCAAAAAGCATTTCATACAGCAACGGCAGCAATTCGTCGACATAGCGCGGCATAGCATAGACAGTCAACGTCGACGAAACCTCGTCATTGCTTTTTTCAACAATAATGCCTCGGAAATCCATAAATTCAGCTATTTGCCGCGACGTGTGCGCCGGTGTGCCTTCGGTGACAAGATGGATGGCCGATGCCGTCTGCAACAACTTGTCCTGCAGTGCAGTGCCGGCTTCAAAAATAAAGTCCATTTTTATAAGGCCAATGCTCGCATCTTGAAAATAGTTGATAACTTTGCCATTGCGACACACATAACGTTGAGGTGCAAGAGGGCGGCGGTCAACATCGCGTGGCAAAAGATGTTCTTTTATGGGATTAACTGTCGATATCATTACTTGAATATATCAGAAATTGACTGTCAGTTTGAGATTCAGCTGGCGTGCAGTGAGATAGTTTGGCACAGGATAGTAGCAGTTGTTGTAGTCGGCAACCCACGTGTAAGAAACAACATTCTTATAATCGAACAGGTTGAAGATTTCAACAGAAACCAGAATGTCACTAATATGACGCATCAGGCGACTTTCTTTCAGTCTCTTGAAACGTGACAGTTGAATGGTGTTGCCCCAGTCGACACGGAAATAGGCCGGATAGTAGCTATCCTGCTCAAAATAGCGTTGACCCGGAAAAGCATATGGAAGGCCACTGGCAGCGATAAAATTGAGAGACATACGCCAAAACGGGATATTGGGCACATAGTCCTGCAGAAATATCTTGAAGCTGATTCTCTGGTCGGTAGGACGTGCAGTCCATCCGCGGTCGTCGCCAAGAATGTCCTGCTGTGTACGCATAAGCGAAAGCGACGCCCACGATTCAAGACCTTTTACAAACTCTCCACTGAGACGCAGCGACAATCCTGCTGCACGTCCAACGGCATCGTTTACAGCGTCATATCGCACACGCAGGTTGTCAATACGATATGTAATCAGGTTGGTGACATACTTATAATATATGTCGGCAGTGAGTTTGAAAGGCTGCTCGTCAATACGCAGATTCCAGTCCATTGTACCCATAGCCTGATAGGAATGCTGCGGAAGTATGCTGTGGTTCAGGGTGCCGTCGTCATATCGATATTCACGATATAAAGGTGCTTGGCTGTATACGCCTGCTGCAAGACGGAAAAGTATGTCACGTTCCCATTTCGGTTTATAGTTAATACTGATACGCGGTGACAGGAAAAGATGCCTGTTGTGCAGCGAAGTAACATCGAAGGCAGGCGTCTGCGTATAGTTCGACGCATTGCCAGTAAGGTTGTCATTCGTGAAGTTGATGTCATAACCTGTTAGCCTGACACCACCCACAAACGAGAAGAGGTCGCCACGGTCGTTGTAGAGGTCGACGTTGCGCTGCAGATAGGCCGACAGACGCATTGTCGACAAGGTGTGGTTGGCACGGCAGAATTGTTGCAGAACAGGCGTCCAGGGCACATTTGTCGAGTCGCCGGGAACAGGTATGACTGTCGGCATAGCATAGCCTGCCGAGTCGACCCATTTCCATTCGCGCATACGGTCACGCACCTGTTCATATTGCACCTTCACGCCCCAATCCCAGTTTCCAAGTTTAGCATAATGACGTCCCTGCAATTCAGACGAGAATATGCGCGTTGAAAGATAATTGCGCGCGTGCTCAAGGAATGACCCAATACCTCGGTCAAAGCGCTGAGGCTCGCCGTTTTCGTCCACACTGCCCATATTAAGTTCGTAGAGCATAAACTGGCTCAGAATATCATACTGTTCAGCTTCGTTGTTAGCCTGAAACGAGGTTGTCCATCGCAAACGGAAGTCGTCGTTGTGATGCCAATCGGCGGTGATAGCGGCAAGCCCTGTACGATAACTGTCACGCTCCTCCCCTTCGTAATAGACTTCGAACTGCATCACCTCCTGCCATCCTCCGAACGTGGTAGTTTGGCTGTCTGGTATCAAGCCATAAATATTGCGTGAAGCAATAGCAAGAAACTGCAAATCGAGTGCATCGTTAACCTTATAGGACATCAACGCCTGCAAGTCGGTATATGATGTAGTGTAATTGCCCTTGGTATCCAACGAATTGAATATATATCTATTAGAATGCTGACGTACACCCATCGAGTAGGCGAACCTGTTGCCAATGGCACCTTTCAACGAAAGCGATGCACCGAGAAAAGATGCCGAGACTTGCCCCTCGGTAGAATGGAACAGATTACTGCGCGATGTGTCGGAGGCAGCATACGGCAGCCCGTAACTTATGTCGAGCACCGATGCCATACGGTCGCCGTAAGTGGCATCGAAACCGCCCGGTGAAAACATAATATTGTCAACCATATCTGGATTGATGATCGACGTGCCTTCTTGTTGTCCATTGCGAACCAGCATAGGACGATAGACCTCTACGCGATTAATATAAATAAGGTTCTCGTCAAACGAGCCACCACGCACCGAATACTGCGACGACATCTCATTGTTGGAGCTGACATCTGGCAGCGTTTTCAAAAGCGATTCGACACCCGCTTGAGGACCGACATTGTTTTCGATATGTTCCATACTGATAGACGTGAATGTCGTTGAACGGGACCGTTCATCGGTCACAGTCACTGGCCCAAGCAGAGTTGTCTGTGCACTGAGGGAAAAATCAATCACCGTTGTTCCGGCAACAAGGGTTACAGTAGTGTCAAACGTTGCATATCCGGTATATCTGACATTAATCCTAAGCAATTTGTCCGCAGGCACTTGCACTGTATATTTACCGTTTTCATCGGCCACACTTCCAACAACAGGATCCAAATTGATCACAGCCACAGAAGCATATTGCAGCGGCTTGCCTTCCGCACTACGCACACACCCACCGAGGGTTGCAACCCGCTGGGCGCCAAGTGATAGCGGCAACAAAAGCATCATTAAGGCAAACAAAACTTTTATATGGTCAAAGCCAATTTTCATCGACCGATTAACGGAAAACATCAATCTTTATTGTAATAAACAGTTTTTATTATTTCCGGCACGGATTCCATCCTATTCAAAATGGAATTACATAACACTTATTTTATATAAATAGCCTGCGCTGGCAACTGGATGCAGTGCAAAAACAATATCGATTGCAACAAAAAGAATAAAATAGAATCAATATACCACAATAAAAACACAAAACAATGCGTTATCCACCCAAAACACCCGACACAATGAAACACACAATACTTCTACTGCTGACTTTTGTAGCTTTTGCCGCCGGAGCGCAAAACCTGTCGCTAACCTTCACATCGGTCACCGACGCCAAGTTTTTCGTTTACATCAACGGCACATTACAGAACCAACGTTCGTCGGGTATGGTCACTGTCAATGATTTGGAAGAGAAAGACTATCACGTCCGGATTGTTATTGACGATCCCTTCGAAATTGCTGTAACACGCACCATAAAACCAGATGCCAAGCATAATGAATACACCGTGCAGTTCAATGCTGTACGCGAACGTGTTTATTTGAAACAAGCTGCCAATTCTTCGAAAGGCAAAGACGAGGACAATAACCTCTGGATACCGCAGGATCCTGTGCCACCCGACACAATATCCACCACCCCCACCACACCACAGCGCACATCAATACGCCGCATCGGCACAACCGACACCGCCACCCGAAAGAACACACATCACATACGCACACAATCGCTGGATATTTGAAAAAAACATTTTCGCTCGAAAACATCAACAGGAACAAAATAAGCAAGCATTATGAAATATAGACTTATCGCATTGGTACTATTGTGCTTAGTCTTGAACTGCACAGCACAGAACAAAATTGACAATCAGGGTCGCCGTCAGGGTCACTGGATAAAGACCGACAAGGACGGCAGCCGTATTTTTGAAGGTGACTTTGTCGACGGCAAAGAGACAGGCACCTTCAACTACTACTATCCCAACGGCACATTGAAAATCCGAAACACCTTCACCACACCCGGGCGCTACTGCAAGCACGAAGCCTACGACCAGCAGGGACATCTGCTGGCAACAGGGTTCTACAACCAGAAAAACCGCGACGGCGTATGGCACTTTTACAATGACGACGGCAAAATAGTCAAGACCGCCTCATACAAAATGGGCATTAAAGACGGAGCCCACATCATCTTCAACAAGAACGGCGATACCGTAGAAGTTGCCAACTGGCAAGACAACCGTCGTCACGGCCGTTGGTGGAAACGCATAGGCGAGAAAGGCTACATCACCGGACGCTACGAAAAAGGCCTGATGCAGGGACGCCTGTCTGAATTCGATGGCAACGGACGTCTTGTACGCGAAGGCAACTATAAGGACGGCGTCAAAAACGGAGCCTACCGTTACTACGAAAGTGGCACCTGCACCGTCGATGAAACTTGGCAAGACGGCACTTTGGCCGAACGCAAAATTTTGCTGCACACCTCCAGCGGCTCACAGTGGCAGTCCATTTTCGGCATAGCCTATTTCCTGCCCAAAGGGTCAAACGGCACACTGCTCTATCTCAACGACGGAACAAAGCTCCAATGCACCGATATGCCAGACCTCATCAACGAACGCGTCGGACGCGAGACCTTTGTCGTCATCGACCGAAAATCGCGCCTAATGGCAAACATTGGCAGCATCGTCGACATCAAGAAGGATGCAGATGGTCGCGAAATACTTGAGCTGCTGCCAAAGCCACCGTTCACCATCTTCCCCGACGAAGAATGCATAAAAATGGTCCGTTCGCTGAAACGCATCGACGAACTGGATGAAGAATAAAAAAATCAGGACGATTTCACATCGTCCTGATTCACATTAAACACTATTACAAAATCCAAATTATTACGAAAGCCTATTTTATAGGTGAATCCTTTGTTTTGAATTCGAATGCAAAAATACATACTTTTTTCATACCTGCAAAATATTTTTTAAAGAAAAAACATTCTCGGAATATAAACAAAACTATATCAGAAAAATATTAAGAAAATTTTTTTTGTCAATTATCCGAATCGACAGCAAAAACACACCATTCGACCTTCAAAAAAACAGAAAACTGACCGCTAAAAATGACTATTGCCGCCCATACTTTAGGCTGTAAACTAAACTTCGCCGAAACCTCCGACCTTATACGTCGGTTCACTTTAGCCGGCTGGCAGCAAACCGACTTCGACAGTTGCGCAGACCTTTACGTAATAAACACCTGCACCGTCACTGCCATTGCCGAGAAAAAATGCCGCAACGCCATACGCCAAGCCATTGCCAACAATCCTGAAGCCATAGTTGCTGTTATAGGCTGCTTTGCACAAAACGCAGCCGACGAGATAGCACACATAGACGGTGTAGACATCATTCTCGGCAACGACCGCAAACACGACCTGTTGAATTATGTCAACAAGCTACTGGAAAACAAGACAACATACGAAGTCAAAAGCACACACAACGGACTCGGAAAAACTGATTTCCACATCGCCTACTCACACGCAGACCGCACGCGCACATTCTTCAAAGTACAGGACGGATGCGACTATTTCTGCACTTATTGCGCCATTCCTTTTGCACGTGGACGCTCACGAAGCGCATCCGTTGCCGAAACAGTGGCTGTGGCACGCGAGATTGCCGAGAGTGGTTCCAAAGAAGTGGTACTGACAGGCGTAAACACTGGCACTTTCGGACAAGAGCACAACGAGACCTTCCTTGACCTCGTAAAAGCGCTGGACAGCGTGGAAGGCATTGAGCGATACCGCATTTCCAGCATAGAGCCCAACCTGCTGACCGACGACATCATAAAATTTGTCGCCAAGTCGCGCGCCTTTCTCCCCCACTTCCACATACCACTTCAAGCCGGCAGCGACAAAGTGCTGAAACTGATGCACCGTCGCTACGACACCTCCTTCTATTTCAACTTGCTGCAGAAAATCAAGACACTAATGCCCGATGCCTGCATTGCCGCGGACATAATGGTGGGCTTCAACGGTGAAACAGACGACGAATTTGAACGCGTGATGCAATATGTCAACACCTTGCCGGTATCTTATCTTCACGTATTCACTTTCAGCGAACGACCCAACACAGCAGCACTGAAGCTCGGCGAACGCATACCAATACACCACAGGCGTGAACACAGCAGAAGAATGCAGGAACTCTCCGAACACAAGAAAGCACAGTTCTACCGCGAGCAACAAGACACAACAAGGCCAGTGTTATGGGAAAGCGATGTCAAGGACGGAATGATGTATGGTTTCACTGACAACTACATACGTGTTCGACGCCCCAAAGACGAACAGCTTGTCAACACAATCACGCCCTTCAAGCTTTCCACGTTTGTCGAATCAGACGAAGTGTTTGAATAAATGTTGATAAAAAAAAACGTGTAGAACCATCACTTAAAATAATAAATAGTATTTTTGCAAAATAATTAATTCATCATACACAAACTATCATCTTATAAAACAAAAAATTATGAGCGGACTATTTGGAGTAGTTACCAAAAATCCTTGCGTTACCGACTTGTTTTACGGTACCGATTATCATTCACATCTTGGCACACGCCGCGCTGGTATCAGCACCATTGACAACGGCGTTATGCATCTTAACATTCACAACATCCAAAACTCGTACTTCCGTACAAAATTCTCGTCCGACCTTCACGAAATGGCTGGCGATATGGGTATAGGCGTCATCAGCGACACCGATCCGCAACCCATAGTTGTCAACTCGCACCTGGGTCGTTTTGCCGTCTGCACTGTCAGCAAAATCAACAATATGGATGAGTTGGAACAGTTGTGTCTTGAGCAGCACCAGCAATTCACCGAACTCAGTATGGGCGGCACCAACCCCACCGAGCTTGTTGCCCTGCTCATCACACAAGGCAAAGACTTTGCCGACGGCATCAAGAACGTCTATCGTCACGTAAAAGGCAGCGTGTCTATGCTTATCCTCACCGAAAACGGAATCATTGCTGCTCGCGACTACCTGGGACGCACGCCCCTAGTCATTGGCCGTCGAGGAACCGACTATGCCATAGCATCAGAAAGCCACTCATACATCAACATCGGCTTCCAAACGATACGCTATGTCGGTCCAGGCGAAGCCGTGATGGTCTCACACGACGGACTGACTCAACTCATCAAGCCTGCAGACAAAATGCAGATATGCTCCTTCCTGTGGATTTACTACGGTTATCCTGTTGCGCAATACGAAGACATCAACGCCGAAGAGGTTCGCTACCAACTCGGTCTCGCAATGGGTCGCAACGATGACATTGAAGCCGACTTTGTTTCGGCCATCCCCGACTCCGGCATAGGTATGGCATTGGGATATTCGGCCGGCAAAGGCATACCCTACAAACGCGGCATACTGAAATACACGCCCACCTGGTCGCGCAGCTTTATGCCTGTCAATCAGGAATCCCGCAGCCTCGTGGCAAAAATGAAACTCATCCCCAGCCGCAAAGTCCTCGAAGGCAAAGACGTTGTCTTCTGCGACGACTCCATTGTCCGCGGCACACAGCTTCGCGACCAGGTCAAAATGCTCTACGAGGCCGGTGTAAAACACATACACATCCGCATCAGTTGCCCGCCATTGATCCACGGCTGCACCTACTTGAACTTCTCAGCATCCAAAACCGATATGGAACTCATTGCTCGCCGTTGCATAGAGGAACTGGAAGGTGGCCAGATACGCAATCTTGAAGCCTACCGCGACAGCAGCAGTCACGAATATGCAGCAATGGTTGAAAAAATACGCCAGCACGTAGGTGTCGATACCCTCAAATTCAACGACCTCGACACCGTCTGCAATGCCATCGGGCTACCCAAAAACCAGGTTTGCACTCACTGCTTCGACGGTTCAAGCTACGATATCAGCAACCCCAACATCAACCAACTGACGATGGATTTGTAACGAACTATGTTTCGCAAAACAATTATAACTCTGATTCTCTTCATCTCTTGTACCGTTGCAATGGGACAGACACCTCCCATTGCCGGTGCAAGCGACAGCACAGTGGTCTATCTCAACGCTAGCGATCTGTGTCCAAGCTATGATGTCGACGCACGCGTTGTCGACAACGACAATGCACTGCAAAGTGTACTCGACAGCCTGCAACACGTACAGCCCAACGCCTATCCTCTTATGGCACAGTGGTGCCGCCAGCAGCAGATGCGCATCAACCGTATGGTACGCAGCCTCGGCAACGACTACCACCGCGAAGGCGACGTCATCTGGATGGACTCGACGCACTGTATTACCGACGCCGGCAACTACATCGCCAAACTCGAGAAAACAGCCGCCACCCTTCAAGCACGCTCTGAACAATACAACACCCTTGAACAGGAGCGACTTGAAGCCGAACGACGCGCCGCCGAAGAACGCGCACGAGCCGAGGCATTGCGCATACAACGCGAGAAAGACCTTCAGCTGGCTACACTAAAAGATACCATTCGCGCAATGCACAAAAACATAACCACCATCTGCGATGGCAAAGGCATTTCCGATAAAGCGCGAGTCAAAGAGCTGAAAGACATCTTCTACGCCTACCTGGCCGTATACAACCGCTACGACCTCACCAACGCCACTGCCACTGACAGTCACCTCAAACAACTCGACGAACTGCGCGTCTTCCAAACCGAACTGACCGACAGTGTGCTTGGAGCCAACTCCTACACCGACCGCATCGAAGCCTTCAAAAACACGCTGCACATCAAATGCGGCAAAGAGCACAACGATGTCAACAAATCATACCTGCGCGTCTTCAAGAAAGTGCAGGTACCAATCAGCTTCAAAACAATCGCTGAATACTACGACTACACATCGCAATTGCGCGAAATACTGGCCGTACAGCAGAGCTACCTCTACGTCATCGACCTGCGCGACACCATCAGCAACAACACCAACAAGCTGCAGCAGCAGTGCCTCAAAAAACACAAAGAGGTTCTCAACTCCTACAAAGAAATACTTGCCGAAGTAAACCAGATACCGGCCTACACAACCTTGCAGGAAAGTGAAAAATTCATCGACAACCTGAACAACTTCATCGAACTGCAACACGAATTCAGCAACGTCGTCAAACGCATTGACATCATAGAGTCACGCGGCGACTCCATCGTCACACTATGTCAGAAAAGCATCAGCGACGTAGCAACAGCCTACAAGTCACTTGTGGAAGCCACCGACTTTGTGCCCCGTTTCATCAACAAAGCCAGTGCCGACCACTTCAACTCTACACTCGACGAATTTGAAGTCCTACAGCAGAAATACATTGAAATCGTAGGCATACGCAACACCATCGACATAGGCAGCGCCACAATCAACGGCAGCAAAAATGCACCACGAGGATTAGTGCCCGGATACAAACAGATGATGAAATACACCGATTTCACTCCGCACTTCTCAACCAAAAACGGCGCCGACGACTTCATACGACTGCTGTTCCACTTCATCGACATACAGAAAAAATTCGTCAAAATCGTCAACAACAATAACACAATAGAGGCCAACACAAAGCAATACCGCACCGCATTCAAAGAATATGCCAACATCAACAAAGCATACGAACGGTTGCTGAAAACCTACGACATCGACCTCAACATACTCAGCGAAGCCGACGTCAACAGCTACTTGAAACATCAAGAAGAAGTGCTGGCAATGCAGGAACGCTTCACAGCCCTGATCGGTTCCCTTGAAAAAGAAGACTACAACAACCGACTCAAAAAGGTAAAAGAGCCCGACAAAATCAAGCTTATAATGGCAGTAAAATAAAAACACAACATTAAAAAAAACGAAGAATTCGTATAACATATCAAAAAAAAACGTATCTTTGCAAAAAATAAAAAAAGCGTTGAAAAAGCGCATCAGGACACAAAAATCTAGAACACAGATTATTAAACATATTTATTAACTAAAATCTACATCCAATGAAAAAATTATTCTTAGCACTTGTAGCAGTCTTCGTACTTTCAATGACTGCAAACGCACAGAACAACCTCGGTGTCCGTCTCGGCGGCGGTCAGGGTTACGACGCAGAACTTTCCTATCAGCACGGTCTTGGCGGCAACCGCCTCGAACTCGACCTTGGTTGGCACGGCGATGACGGCTTCACAGCCATCAGCCTCACCGGTGTCTATCAGTGGACCGGTGAAATTGCTGGCAACTTCGGCTGGTATGCCGGTGTTGGTGCACACATCGGGTTCTGGAACTATGAAGTCACCGACAACAGCGACATCGCTCTCGCACTCGTTGGCCAGGCCGGTATCGAATACAAATTCGACGCTGTACCTATCCAGCTCTCGCTCGACATCCGTCCGCGTTTCTACCTCATTCCCGACACTGATTTCCACTGGGGCGACATCGCCCTCGGTATCCGCTACTGCTTCTAATATCCAAGCAAATAGCTAACAAAAAAAGCAGGACGCAATTGCGTCCTGCTTTTTTTGTCAAAATGTCCCTCAAATACTCAAACCTTAACGCCAACCTTAACTTTAACTAAAAATGTCCCTATACCTCTAACGGAGAACAGAAAACATATCAACCCATCAACATAAAACATCAAACGTCAAACACATTATCTTCTGAACACAAATTACACGAATCTAACGATTTTTTTCAGCCGCTTCTAAAGCGGCACATTCGTGTTATTAGTGTCATTCGTGTTTTTTAACAAAATTTCCGTCAATTACCCATTAATTATTAATGATAATTCTCGGTCCATTATATGGCAATTCGTGTTTCAGGTCACCGAAAACACAAAATTGCTGTAAAAAAAACGAAAAAAAATTTGTCCTCCCCGTTTTTTTTCCCCTTTTTCCGACCATCTAATACGTTGGTTCTCACGTATCATATTCTTATCAAAGTTTACTTAAAGTTTTATTTAACTTTTATGAAATTTTACATTAGTAGACAATAATAAAACTTTTATAACGTTATAGTAAAAATTTTAATCGGAGCGACAACATAGGAACAACATAAATAAAATACTATGGGAAAGGCAAGTAATTTTGTTTCAGGAGGTTTCAGTGGCCGGATGGGCAACATCGTCGGCTACCAGTGGCGCGGCAAGTGGTGCGTGCGCTCGGTGCCGTCGCAGTATCGCGACGCGAAGACGGAGTATCAGCTGGCGCAGCGCGCCCTCTTCAAGGCCTCGGTGGGTTTTGCCGCCAAGGCCCGCCGTGTGCTGCGACTGGGGCTGCACACAGCCAGCCTCAACGCCAATATGACTGAAAACAACTATTTTATGCGCATCAACAAGGGCTGCTTCGCCATCGCCGACGGCCAGCTGGCGGTCGACTACGAGTCGCTGCTGCTGAGCGAAGGGCCGGTGGCACCGGTGGCTTTCGGCGCACCGAGGCTGCTCGACGAAACGACGGTAAGCGTTGATTTCGAGCAGAATCCGCTGCGACGCGCCGTCAAAAGCGGCGACGAGGTCTACATTGTGGCCTACTGTCCCGAGCTGCAGACATTCGACATCTCGGCGCCGTCGCAGCGCTACCGCAGCAACGTGGAGCTGCAGATGCGCTCGTATTGGGCTGGGAAAGAGGTGCATCTATGGGGTTTCTTGGTCGACAAAGCCGGCCGTGCATCTACAAGCCAGTATATCGGCAACGGCGTGCTTTCGATGGAGGAATGGGTAGTGGAAGAAATTCAGGATGAGGATGATACCGCTTTACTATGCGACACACCCCGCCCTTCCTTTGATTGCTACACGCAAATCGGCTCTACGCGCTCCACTGGAGCTTGTACCCCTCTCCGAGAGGGAATGGGGCAGAAGCCGTCGGAAGGCTCTCAAAGTACATATAATTCAGGGTTTCAGTAGTCGGTTACGGTTTGACGGTGCCGGAACGTCGATAAAACGAAAACACGGACGGAACGAGCGTTTGCCGTATGCTTGAGAGATTTACGGGTGTATGAAAAAAAGATGCCGCGCCCGTCGGGCGCGGCATCGCAGAGGTTATCAGTCGACGTTGATCGGCCTGATGCGCTGATGCAGGTAGGTAGGCAGCTGGTCGATGGCTACGCGCTCCTGCTGCATTGTGTCGCGTTCGCGGACGGTGACGGTGTTGTCGCCGAGGGTGTCGTTGTCGACGGTGATGCAGAACGGGGTGCCGATGGCATCCTGACGACGGTAGCGACGTCCGATGGCATCCTTCTCATCGTACTGGACCATAAAGTCGTATTTGAGCAAGTCCATTATTTCACGGGCTTTTTCGGGCAGTCCGTCTTTCTTGACGAGCGGCAGTATGGCGGCTTTGTAGGGCGCCAACACAGGCGGCAGGCTGAGCAGCGTACGCACCGAGCCGTCCTCGAGGGTCTCGTCCTTGAGGGCATAGCTGAAGATGGCCAGGAAGGTGCGGTCGACACCGATGGAGGTCTCGATGACGTAAGGCGTGTAGTTCTCGTTGAGCTCGCTGTCGAAATATTGCAGTTTTTTGCCGCTGAACTCGCTATGGCGGCTCAGGTCGAAGTCGGTGCGGCTGTGTATGCCTTCAAGTTCCTTGAAACCAAACGGGAACTGGAATTCGATGTCGGTAGCGGCATTGGCATAGTGAGCCAGTTTTTCGTGGTCGTGGTAGCGGTATTTGTCGGCAGGGATGCCAAGGGCGAGATGCCATTTCAGGCGTTCTTCCTTCCAATACTTGAACCACTCCAGTTCGCTGCCCGGACGGACGAAGAACTGCATCTCCATCTGTTCGAACTCGCGCATACGGAAGATGAACTGGCGGGCGACAATCTCGTTGCGGAAAGCCTTGCCTATCTGTGCGATGCCGAAAGGTATCTTCATACGGCCGCTTTTCTGCACGTTGAGGAAGTTGACGAAGATGCCCTGTGCCGTCTCGGGACGCAGATAGAGCGTGTCGTTCTCGCCTTCGACGCTGCCCATCTTGGTAGCAAACATAAGGTTGAACTGGCGCACATCGGTCCAGTTGCGAGTGCCGCTTATGGGACAGACAATACCGAGGTCGAGAATAAGCTGTTTGAGACCTGCCAAATCATTGGCATTCATCAACTCGGCATAGCGGTTGTGTATTTCGTCAATCTGCTTCTGATGTTCAAGGACGCGGGCGTTGGTGGTGACAAACTGCTGGCGGTCGAAGGCGTCGCCAAAGCGTTTGTGTGCCTTTTCGCATTCCTTATTAATCTTTTCTTCTATCTTGGCAATATGGTCCTCGATCAGCACATCGGCACGATAGCGTTTCTTGCTGTCCTTGTTGTCGATAAGAGGGTCGTTGAAAGCGTCGACGTGCCCGGAGGCTTTCCAAATCTTGGGATGCATAAAAATAGCAGAGTCGATGCCGACAATGTTTTCGTGATACTGCACCATAGCACGCCACCAATACTGTTTGATGTTATTCTTCAGTTCAGTGCCGAGCTGACCATAGTCATAAACAGCTCCAAGACCGTCGTAAATCTCACTGCTAGGGAAAATAAAACCATACTCCTTTGCGTGAGAGACCACTTTTTTGAATATATCTTCCTGATTTGCCATATTTTATTTATATAATTGATTATCCTTTAGAAAACGCAAAGTTACGATTTTTTTTGGTATATAAATAATTATATGTATCTTTGTACTTTATCAGTAATGACATTATTCTTTTTAATTTATAGAAAAACAAAAACATAGTATCGATATGAAAAAAATAATTCTATCCGCTTTCGCCGCTTTGGCGCTGCTTTTCGCCAACAACTCGATGGCACAGATAAGCCACGGCGGAGAACCCCTCTTCAACAAAAGCCTATCAAAAGCTGTTGTACCGGAAATGAGTATGCCTGCAATAGACAACGAGCAGTATCTCAGCGAAGACCTTAACAGCACAAAAGGAGCAAGCCCCCTGCGTGTTGCTGTTATGCAGGAAAAGACTATCTCTGTAACCGACGAAGCCAAGATTGTCAAGGACGCTGCAGGAACGCACTATTTGATGGCTGTCAGCTCGCCTGGGGCGACATTTGTGCAGCTCTATTTTTCGAAATACGACATTCCTGAAGGCGCAGAGCTGTATTTCTACGACCAAAGCGGCGATTTCACCCTCGGATCGTTCAACGCCGGCGACATCAAAGCCGACGGTTCATTCTACACCCAGGCCATTCCCGGCAGCATTGCATACATCGAATACAACGTTCCCGAAGGCAAGAACCCCGGCAACCTCGTTATCAGCAACGTATACCACGGATACAAAGACCTGTTCCAATCCATTGCCAACGACTACGAGGCCGTTGAAATGTCACTGAAAGGGGCACACGGACAGGCTGAAGGCAACTGCCACATCAACGTTGTTTGCAGCGAAGGCGACGACTGGCGTGACCAAATTCGTTCGGTCGTAGCTATTGAGATTATGGCAGGAGGCTATTCGTATATGTGCAGTGGAGCACTGATCAACAATGCCAATCAAGACAAAAAGCCCTATGTCCTTTCGGCATACCACTGCCAGGATGTGGAAGGAACACTTCAAGGATTTGTCAGCTATTTCCTTTATCAAACAACATCCTGCAACGGCACTATTGGACCCGGCAACAAGTCTGTCACTGGTGCAACTATAAAGGCCAAAAACAGCTTCAACGGTGGCTCGGACTTCCTGCTCCTGCTCCTCAACCAAAACGTGCCTGATTCGTACAAGCCCTATTATGCAGGATGGGAAAGAAGTTCAATAGCCTCGCCCGCTCCAGGAGCCTGCATCCACCATCCAGGTGGCGATTACAAAAAGATTTCAATCCCTAAAACCATTACCAAAGGCACTGGCAGTTACAGCAAATTCTACACCGTGGCGTGGTACACCGGCAGCCAAAACAAAGGTGTTACCGAGCAAGGTTCGTCAGGATCGCCGCTTTTCAACTCCGACAAACGCATCATCGGACAGCTTTATGCAGGCTCCAGCGCCTGCGACTATATGTCTGGCACAGACCTCTACGGTCGTGTATATTCATCTTGGACTGGTGACGGTACCAACAACGGCAGCTTGAAGCCCTGGCTTGACCCCAACAACACCAACATCTCGACACTCGACGGCATAGACTATCAGAGTTCAAATGTCGACATCGTCAGCCCCGAAGATGCCATAAACAATTCCGCAGCCTGCGACCTTACTGTTTACCCCAATCCAAGCAACGGCGTAATCCATTTCGACGTCGACGCATTGGGCGATGCCAACTACAAGCTATTCGACCTCAACGGACGCTGCGTAAAAGAGGGACGCACAATCCTCACTTCTACCAGCCAAGCCATCGACCTCGGACAACAGAGCAAAGGCAGCTACATTCTTCAGCTCTTTACCGCTTCACGCTGCTACACCGCCAGCGTTATTATCAAATAATTCAATAATAAAACTTTAATTCTCCACAATATGAGTTTAATGGACAACATACGTGCCAAAGCGAAAGCTGCCAACAAATGCATTGTTCTGGCCGAAGGCACCGAAGAAAGAACACTCAAAGCCGCCGACATCATCCTCAACGATGGTATCGCACGCCTGATTCTTTTAGGCAACGAGAAGGAAATCAAAGATCTCGCCGCACAGTGGAATCTAAAAAACATTGACAAAGCAACCATCATCGACCCTGTCAGCAATCCTAAAAAACAATATTATGCAGAAATGCTCTGCGAGATTCGCAAGAAAAAAGGAATGCAGATGGACGAGGCTATGCGACTTGTCGAGGATCCTCTGTATCTTGCCACGCTGCTCATCAAGAACGGCGATGCCGACGGTGAAGTGGCAGGTGCACGCAACGCCACCGGCGATGTGTTGCGTCCTGCTTTCCAGGTGGTGAAGACCCTGCCCGGAGTAAGTGTCGTCAGCGGAGCCTTCATTATGGTTCTTAAAGACAAAACCTACGGCGAAGACGGCATTATGGTCTTTGCCGACTGCGCAGCAACCCCCTGCCCCACAGCCGAAGAACTAGGCCAGATTGCCGTTGTTTCGGCACAGACCGCAAAAGCAATTGCCGGCTTTAAAGAGCCACGCGTCGCCCTCCTCAGTTTCTCGACCAAGGGCAGCGCCAAACACGAACTGGTCGACAAAGTCATCGAGGCAGGTCGTGTGGCCCACGAACTAGACCCCAATGTCAAGCTTGACTGTGAGTTGCAGGCTGATGCCGCCATCGTTCCCAAAGTTGGTGCCTCCAAGGCTCCTGGCAGTGACATTGCTGGCAAAGCCAACGTTCTCGTATTCCCCGACTTGCAGAGTGGCAACATATGCTACAAACTGGTACAGCGTCTTGCCGGTGCCGAAGCCATAGGCCCCGTTATGCAAGGTATGGCAGCACCCATCAACGACCTCAGCCGTGGCTGCTCGGTCGAAGATGTTGTCAACGTCGTAGCAATCACCGCCACACAGGCAGCCGCCAAGTAATAAAAGACAACACTATACAAACGAAAAGCTTTCCCAATTGGGAAAGCTTTTTTTATGCAATCAATAAACCAGAGAAAGGATATCGTTAAGCATTCCTGCGCAGGGATTATCCGGTGGAACCGAAGGACGTTGCAACGACGATGCTCCAACAAGAAGATTGCAAAGCACATCCGAAATATTCACTTCCAACGCATCGGTAGCCACAACAACATCGGTGATCACAGAACGGCTTTCGTCGACGGTGATGCTGACATCGACAGAACCCCAGTCAAACTGGCCGCTGCGCGTAGCTGTGAAGGTGCGCCATTTACCGTAAAGCCATTCTTCACTGCTGAACTTGTTGTACAGTTCCCTCACTTCAGGCAAACCTATAATTTCATCGAAAGGCAACTCCTCCGCTTTGCCGTCGTATATTTTTTCAAAAGCGGAGACAAGATGCGGCACGATGTTGTCGCTTGTAATGTCGGCCAGTTCCGACAGATTGACCACGCGACTCTGCACCGACGCTACGCCGTGCTTATGCAGTTTAGCCGGGCGAACCTTCAGATAGCGCAAAAGGTCATCAATATTGCCTTTGATGAGAATGGTGCCGTGGTGCAGACGGTTGTGTTCACCTTTCGAAAAAGCATTGCCGCTGAACTTGCGGCCGTTGCACAGCAAGTCGTTGCGACCGCTGAGCTCGGCATCAAGGCCAAAGCCTCGCAAGGCTTCACAAATGACAGCAAACTGGCGCTGCTGGTCGTACAGATCATAGGGGGCCACAAAGCTGAAATTGATGTTGCCATCGTCGTGATATACAGCACCGCCACCAGTGGTGCGACGCATCACATAACCACCGTCGGCGCGCAGCATATCGACATTACATTCTGCAAACGGATTCTGGTTCTGGCCTATCACAACAGTGCGACGGTTTTTCCAGAGATACATAACCACTTCATCCCTTCCAGTCCGAGCCACAAGATAGTTTTCCACAGCAACATTCCAATAGGGATTGCCCTGCGGCGATACAACAAGGATTAACTTCATTGCAAATATTGCTAAGATTATAATTTGAAAGCCAGTGATAGATAATTTGGTGCCTGACCCAAATGGTAGTTGCGACGGGCAAACGAGAATTCGAACTTCTTGGTTCTCAAACCAAAGCCATAGGAAAAGCCGCTAAGATTGATGTTTGTGCGGTCTTCGGCCGACATCTCGGCTGTCTGGCGGAAACGGTAGCCTATGCGGACAAAGAAAGCATTTCTTATGTCGGCCTCAATACCCAGAGCACAATGCCTTGCAAAGCGGTCCATAAAAGCAGCAATGCCGTCATACCAAGGCTTTGGAAGTTCTTGACCAGTATAAGGGTCATAATGAGTCTCCGGATTCAACGGATCGACGTATTTCAAGTTCCATTGCGTCAGCTGATCCATTGCGAAAAACAGACGGAACGGAGCATTGGTGGTCTTGTACGAAAGCGAAGCCGACAAATCAAAGGGCAGTTTTTCAGCCGTTCCGTCGAAAGTGGCTATCTGCGCACCTATGTTGCGAGCCTGAATGGTAGCCGCAAAACGCTTATTGTCCGACACATAACTTCCAGCCACATTGAGTGCAAAAGCGAAAGCTGTATACGACTCATATTGCGACAACACCGGCCGGAACGAAGCGCCAATCGAGAAATTCGAATCCACCTTCAAGCCCCAGGCGACGGACAACGCCACGTCAGAAGCATAGAAAGTGCCTTCACTTACCTCACGTTCATCGTATGCATCGAAACGTCCATAACTATTGAAATGGAAACCAAACAGAAAAGAGCCCAAGCCTTTGAAGTCCCGACCATAAGCCACAGAGCCGAAATTGCTGCCTGCAAAAAGACCTGTATAGTTGAAAGCCAATCGATTATTATATTCAGAATAAACAAGCGAAGGGTTGTCGAGACCAACATTCAAATCGTAGGGAGAATAGACAGACAAATAGTTGACTCCCAATGCCGCCGTTCGTGCCGACGAAGGCATTTTAAGCAGCGACAATGTGTTCAATCCCGCCACCTGGGCATTTGCCGGATTGGATGCCAGGAGCTGAAAAACAATAGCAGTGGCGCATACCATAAAACGCCAAGACCTACGGTTCGATATGAAAGTCCCCTCTTTCAACTCCTAATTGCTTATGATTTCCATTATTCCCACACCTCTTCGCCAGTGTCGGAAAGATAACCGCTGCGCATCTTCTTGCCGTTGCGGACACGGATGACATATTTACCATTGAGTATCAGCACTTCATCATACTTGAAATCTGTGACAAATTTGCCTTGCACGTCTATGAAGGCCCATTTGCCCTTACTGCGAAGAGCTGCATAGTTGACACCGTAACCATCTTTGCGATAGTCTATTTCGCAAACAGCAGCATCGTAGGTGACTTCGGTGAGAGGCTCACCGCTGACACCTACGAAGCCCCATTTGCCGTCGACCGACACAGCATACATACCGCCGTTTGTCTCGTAGAGCACGGCGTCGTACATCGGTCGTATGGCCCATTCATTGTCTTTGTCCACATAGCCCCATTCGCCCGTCTCGCAGCGGCAGGGATAGTACATCGGGTACACCTCCTGTGCCGAAAGACTGTTGAAGGTTGAAAATTGGGAACCGAAAACCGCCACAAAGGCAAGAATCATTACCAATTTATTGAATATTGAAGACTTGACGTTCATAATGAGCCAGGGAACAGTTGATTCAATTATTTCTTCTTGTTACGCTCGTGACGCATCAGGTGGCTGGGTTCGAGAGCCATACGGTCGGTTTCAAGCAGCGAAGCGACACCTTCGTCGACGCGGCGTTTCTCCTCGCAAGCCGGGCAATGGCAATCCTCGTGGTATTCGCGCGGCTCGGTGTAGGTGGTGATGACACCTTCGAAGTTGCGCAGGATGACCTTGTCGGGACTTTGCGATATAACGTACTGCGGCATAACCGGGGTCTTGCCGCCACCGCCGGGAGCGTCGACCACAAAGGTGGGAACAGCATAGCCGCTCGTGTGGCCACGCAGGTTCTCGATAATCTCTATACCCTTGCTGACAGGAGTGCGGAAATGTTCCAGACCCATCGAAAGGTCGCACTGGTAGATATAATACGGACGCACGCGGTTGCGCACCAACTCGTGCATCAGTTTCTTCATCACGTGCACACAGTCGTTCACACCGCGCAGCAGGACGGTCTGGTTGCCCAGCGGAATACCAGCATTGGCCAAACGAGCCAAAGCCTGTTCGGCCTCGGGTGTAAACTCGTTGGGGTGGTTGAAGTGAGTGTTGAGCCAGATGGGATGATATTTCTTCAACATATCGCACAGCTCGGGGGTGATGCGCTGCGGGCAAACCACGGGGGTACGGCTGCCTATACGGACAATCTCAACGTGCGGTATGGCGCGCAGGCGCTGGATGATGTACTCCAGCTTCTTGTCGCTGACCATCAAGGCGTCGCCACCGCTGAGCAGCACGTCGCGCACCTGCGGAGTCTTCTCGATGTAAGCCAGGCACTTTTCGATACGCTCGCTCGGGCTCTCGTCGTCCTTCTGGCCGGCAAATCGACGGCGAGTGCAATGACGGCAATACATCGAGCACATATCGGTGATGAGGAACAGTACGCGGTCCGGATAGCGGTGCGTAAGGCCGGGAGCCGGCGAGTCCTCGTCCTCGTGCAGAGGGTCGTTGAGGTCGGCGGGAGCAATGTTGCACTCGGGACCGGCGGGGATAGCCTGACGGCGGATAGGATCGTAAGGATCGTTTGGGTCAATCAGACTCAAATAATAGGGAGTGATTGCCATACGGAACTTGGCAAGGGCCTTCTTGATGCCCTCGGCCTCTTCTTCCGAAAAGGTGAAATACTTGCTCAGTTCTTCATAGGTCTCGATACGGTTCTTGACCTGCCATTTCCAGTCGTTCCACTGTTCGTCGGCAACGTTCGGGAAAAGTTCTTTTCTACGGTTTACTTTCATTGTATTATGATTATTTATCTTTGTTAATCAACACAATATATCCAACTATGAACATCGTTCGACACAACATTCACATTGCAAAGATACGAAAACAAAGCGAAACGGCAAAATAAAAAAACAGCCTCTCGCCTTTCTTTCACCAAACTATTCCCAGTAGGCACAAACATCTCCGGAAACATCATTTAAAACAGCCCACTTTTCGTTTAATTAATTTTAACTTAATTTTCCGGGCATTTAACATTTCGACTACCACGAAAACAGCAAAAAAAGGGCTAAAATCGGCATCTTTCAACCCCTTGATTTCCAGGTATCATCTTCCTACCAAAGTTTACCCAAAGTTTTATCAAACTTTTATCAAATTTTAAAATGGTAGAATTTGATAGAACTATTGTTAAATTTAAGTTAAAATAATTATCATTGACGCAGCATCGAAGTATAAGGCAAGGAGCACGACACATTCCAGACAAACATTTGATTCGATTTATGACTGGTTTTTTGACTGCACACCAAAGATTATTCTGACGGCAATTTTGGACTTCAAACAGTGCCGATGCTCTCCGTGCCGTTGCCGACAGGGGAGCCGCAACGCGCGGCATCGTGATGAAAATATTATTCTGTTTCAAACATTTTTTGCACAAAAAGCCGATTTGTTCGGGATTTTTTGTATTTTTGTAGTTCGATAGTTTGGGCAAAGAATTGTCCAACAATTTGTATATTAGTAAAATAAAACAAAAAAGCGTATAAGATGAAGAAAATATTAACCCTGCTGGCTTTCGCCGTCCTGCTTCAGATTCCCACCAAGGCCCAGTTTGTAAACTATGGTGCACGCATTGCCGGAGGAGCTTCTTATGTGGCCGACGACCTGCTGACACACACTCCTATTATGGGATTCAACATCGGAGGATATGTCGAGTATATGTTTACCGAATGGAAGAATCCCTGGTCGGAAAACATCTACCTTGAGACAGGCCTCAACATTACCCGCCGCGGCACCAACTTCCAGCAGGTCTTCGTCAATATGCAATCCATACGCCAAGGATTCTTCCACAACTGGTATGTGCAGGTTCCTGTTATCGCAGGTTTCCGTTACGAACTACCACAACTGCCCGCAGGCAATTACATAAACTTCTTCCTCGGCCCCACTGTCAATGTGGGTCTGTTCGGCAAACTGTGGGACCGTCAGGTGACACCGGGTATGCCGCAGTCGTCAAACAACTACGACACGTTCGTCACCGGCGACAAGGACGACCGCTCCTCATACAAGCACCTGCGCCGCTTCGACGTGAGCCTTATGCTTGGTGTTGGATACCAGTGGCACAACATTACTGTCGACTTCTATTTGGACCACGGTTTCATAGCCTTGATGAAGAAGGACGACGTGCTGGCTCCGTTCGACCAGACACAGAACCAGAATGGCCAAAACGGCGACAACACTCAGACTCAAAACAACACCAAGCCCAAAGACCGCAACGCATATACTGGCACCAACAACGCATTTATGATTGCCGTGGGCTATCAGCTGCCGATACACAGATAGTATCACAGAGCATTTTTTGACGAGGAAACAATTCTTTGTTTTCGCTGCCTAACGGCTGTCTAGTTGTTTGCCACAAATGCCTGTTACGGTCTGACGTACAAGCATTCTCGGTCGACATTGACGAAACGTGTTTTTCTTGTTATAGACAAAAAAAGTGCCGCAAATAATGCGGCACTTTATTTTTGGTTAAACCATTTTTATTTTTGCTCTTTCACCTTTGCGTATTCCTCGTTCAGGCCTTTGACGATTTCGTCGGTGATGTCCATACCTTCGTTGCCGTAGAGGATGGGGCTGCTACTGAACGATTTGGAGAAGATGATGTCGAACTGTTGGTTCTGGGCGTTGTATTCGCGAATGAAGTTGTAGACGGCGTTGGTCATCTTCTCGCTTTCAGTCATTGTCTTTTCGGCAATCTGCTGTGTGTATTCGCCCTCAAGGCTCATCAGTTTCTGCTGGCGTTCGGTCAGTTCTTTTTCCTTGGCCTGCTGCTGGCTTAGAGTCATATTCTCGCCACCGCCCTTTACGTATGCCTCATAGTCCTTCTGGAACTGCATCATCTGCTGCTTATAGCTGTTCTCTTTGGCGGTTTTGAAATCCTTAAGCTGCTTTTCCAAATCTTTGGCATACTGATATTTTGCCATCAAGGTGTCGGTGTTGATGTAGGCAATCTTGAGGCCGTTCTCGCTAACAGCCACAGGCGCTTTTGCGTCGGCGTTGGCCAACTTGTTGCCGTTCTTAGCACCTATGCCGGTAAAGTGGAATATGTATAGCAAAATAAGCCCCACAAGAAGTATGCAGTTGACTATAGGCAGACATTTGCATTTCTTTTCTTCGTGGCAGTCGCAGGCCGGTGCTGTCGTTTCGGGGATGGGGTTTATAGGCTCGGCGGCGGCGTTTACCGTCTCGTTTGCCTCAAAGGTGACGGCACTCTCATCAAATTTGTTTTCTTCCATTTTCTTTATTATTTCCATTGTTGTTTATTTGTGTTTTCAGTTTTCTACTTCACCGATGGTGTCGATGGCGCGCTGCACACGGCGGATGGTTTCGTCCTTGCCGAGCATCATAACAAGCGTCAGCATATCGGGGCCCACGGTCTTGCCGACCACAGCCAGGCGCAGCGAGTTCATCACTTGTCCCATATTCAAGCCGTTGCCTACGATATAGTCGTCGAGCAGCGCCTTGTGGATGGTGTCGTATTCAAAGGGAACGGTATTAAGTATTTCGATGACCTTTGCCATATGCGTGGTCATACCGGGTTTCCAGCGTTTTTTGATAGCGGCGGGATCGTATTCTGTGGGAGCCACAAAGAAGTAGGAAGTGGTATCCCACATCTCGCTGATGAAGTTGATGCGCTCTTTCATCATTCCACACACCTTGACGACGTAATCGCGGTCGGCCTTGATGCCGTGTTCGTCGAGGATGGGTTGGAACATATCAGCCACCTCTTCGTCGCTGTGCATCTGCATATATTCGTGGTTGAACCATTTGGCTTTCTCAACATTGAATTTAGCGCCGCTCTTGCTGATATGGCCGATGTTGAAGAGCTTAATCAGTTCGTCCATCGACAGTATCTCCTGTTCCGTACCCGGGTTCCATCCAAGTAGGGCCAGGATGTTGACCACCGCTTCGGGAAAATAACCGCGCTCGCGGTATCCGCTGCTCAGTTCGCCGCTCTTGGGGTCGTGCCAGTCGAGCGGGAAGACGGGGAAACCGAGGCGGTCGCCGTCGCGCTTGCTCAGCTTGCCGTTGCCCTCGGGCTTCAGCAGCAGCGGCAGATGGGCAAACTGCGGCATCGTGTCCTCCCATCCAAAAGCCTTGTACAGCATCACGTGCAGCGGTGCCGAAGGCAGCCATTCCTCGCCGCGAATCACGTGGCTTATCTCCATCGTGTGGTCGTCGACGATATTGGCCAAATGATAGGTGGGCATACCGTCGCTCTTGAAGAGAACCTTGTCGTCGAGCAGGTTACTGTTCATCGTAACGTCGCCGCGGATCAAGTCGTGAACTGTTATCTCGGTGTCGGCAGGAAACTTGAAGCGCACCACATATGGCTCGCCGCTATCCAGTCGGCGTTTCACCTCGTCGGCAGGCAGGCTAATGCTGTTCTGCATCTGACCGCGTGTGTTGCAGTCATACTGGAAAGTCTTTTTCTGTGCCTCATATTCCTTACGTTTGGATTCCAACTCCTCAGGCTTGTCGAAAGCATAGTATGCCCAACCATCGTTTATAAGTTGGTCGGCATACTGCTTGTACATCGGCTTGCGGTCGCTTTGGCGGTAAGGTCCGAATGGGCCACCAATATGTACACCTTCGTCGAACTTAATGCCTAGCCAGGTGAGGGCCTCGATGATATAGTCTTCAGCACCTGGCACAAAACGCGTCTGGTCGGTATCTTCTATACGAAGAATCATCTTACCACCGTTCTGCTTGGCAAATAAATAATTATATAAGGCAGTACGTACTCCGCCAATGTGCAACGGCCCCGTCGGGCTCGGTGCAAATCTAACTCTTACTTCTTGTGACATTATGTTTTTATTTGTATTAATAAGTACAACGATATTACAAACAGAATATTGTGAAATGAAAAATAAATTTTGTCATTTATGAAAAAAGATGTATTTTTGCACTCGCAAACCGCAAGAAAAGGTTTGTCGTAAGGAAGTGCATTTTCGCCTTATTCTAACTATGTGAACTTGGCCGTTTACAAAATGGTATGAAGAATAATGGTAATAGGAATGCTCCTAATAGTTGAACTCGCATTTAAAACGATATCAGCTGTGGGGCGATTTGTTAAACCTTTATTTTATACCATTGGGAGGCCAAGCCCACACATAGAAAATGAGGTCATTAATGGATGGCTCCACTTTCTTACATTGTGTTGTTTTTTCATCGAGCCGTGGGAAATCAAAAGTTGCACCCGTCACGTATTAGGGGGAAAAAATGAAAAAAACCTTATTAATGATGATTTTGATTACTGCTGGTATTTCTATTGCGAATAGTCAGACAACAGCAATTGAGGGCAATGACCAAAAAGATGCATTGTCTTTGTCTATGTCCAATAATTCTATAAGTATGGAGGACTCTTTGTTGATTGAAACGGTAAATCAATATATTACTGAACAACAAGAACTTTCAAAAGATCCTGACAAAATCGCTGCTGGTGTATTGAATATTCTATTGGGGGGTATTGGAGTAGGGCATTTTTATACAGGCCAAACCCTTCGTGGAGTACTTGATATTGTTTTCTGCTGGACAGGAGTGCCAGCAATTATTGGCTTGGTAGAAGGGATTATTTGGTTGTGCGAAGATGATGATGCCTGGGCTGAACGTGTGGCAAAATGGAATGAAAAAAAATAAAAGCGGTTTAATAATCCTTCGTTCTTTCATTTCCTTAATACAACTTATTGTTTTTAGCTACGCGATGCGACACACCCCGGCCCGTTGGGGTGTGTCGCATCCGTAGAGTCAATTCGTTAGGAGCAGCCACCACAACATCGTAGAGTATAACCACAACAAAACATCTCTTTTCCCGCTTACCGAGAGAGAGAAAAAAAAACGTCTTCAACTGAAGACGTTTTTTTTGCCTATTACTTTAAATCATCGATATGATATTGCTTAATTAATTGCAACACCAACAACTGCGATATCCTAATTTTGCATTCCCTTAAGCTGACTGAAACACTTCTTACCTTTCAAGTGGTAACAGATCAGCAATGATTTTGGGTACACACAGTCAACATTTTGAGGACTGATGGCTTCACGTTTGATTTCGAGCGACGGTTTCCATTTACGAAACTCACTATGAGCTTTGTAAACAGCAAGACATTCCGCCATTTTGCCCTGAAAAAGAAACGACAATGCCGCCACCCAGTCAAGAACGAAGCGAAGGCGAATCACACGACGCAGTCGCTTGGGTGGCAGGTTCTTGTATAGCATAGCGAGATTGTTGCGGAAGTTGAGCAGGGTCTTCATAGGGGAACTCTTGGGCAATGTGCCGCCACCAACGTGATAAACCTGTGCCTCACTGGTGGCAACAACTTTGTAGCCCTTCATCTTGGTGCGCCAGCAGAAGTCAATCTCTTCCATATGGGCAAAGAAGTCGCCATCCAATCCACCTAGTTCCTTCCACACCGATGCTCGCACAAACATAGCTGCACCCGAAGCCCAAAAGACCTCGCGTGTGTCGTCGTATTGACCCTCATCACGCTCAATAGTGCTGAAGATGCGTCCACGGCAGAAAGGATAGCCCAGTTTGTCGATGAAACCACCCGCACCACCGGCATACTCAAAACGGCTGCGATCGTCGAACATAAGCAGTTTCGGTTGTGCTATGGCTATGCTCGGATCGGAATCCATCAACGCCACGACTTTGTCGACCCAACCAGGCGTAACCTCCACGTCGTCGTTAAGCAACACATAGTATTGGGCATCGATTTGGGCAAGCGCCCTATTGTAGCCATCAGCAAAACCATAGTTCTTATCCATCTGTATCAATCGCAGCGATGGATAGTTTTTCTTAAGGAATTCTATGCTGTCGTCACTCGAGCCATTGTCGGCTATAATAACTTCCGCGTCGCCTATAGTGTTTTCGGTCACCGATGGCAGGAATCGTTCAAGCATCGGACGACCGTTCCAGTTTAATATGACTACTGCTGTTTTCATTTTTCGATTATCTTTATTGTGCCGTCTTTCATTATGCGTCCGTTGCGGGTCAGTTTCCAGCGGCGGTGGCTCCACAGCCAGTACTGGGGATAGAGGCGTATCTGCTGCTCAAGATGGCGCACATAGCGCTGAGTGATTTCGCCTTCAGGAAGGCTATTGGGTTGGTCGGTGAGAAGACGGAAACGGATGCTGTAGTGTCCACGACGCAATTTCCGCACGTCGTAGAAAAAGACTGGCATATTGTATTTCTTTGCAAAATGCTCGGCTCCGAACAAGAAGGCTGTGTCCTGTCCCAAAAATTTGGTCCAATAGCTGCGATGAGGATTGCTGGGCGACTGGTCGCTGAGCATCATATAGGACACCGGCACCTTCCAGCGATCGTAGTATGACATTACCTCGCGTACATTCGTCTGGTCGACAATCTCTGTGCCATAACGGTCTCGACGGCCAGTAATAAACCTGCCGAAGCCCTTGTTATCCAACGGCTTGCCAACACCGACACCGTGATGGCTTATGCGACTGTTGAGCGAGGTGATCATATATTCCCAATTGTTGTAGTGCGCCGACATCAGAACGATGCTGCGATTCTGTTCATAGTATGGCTCAAGAATTTCTGCATTTTCGAACCGGTAATGTCTGATGATGTTTTTAAGCGGTGCTGCAATGTTATAGAATCCTTCCGCCAGCAAGTCCACCATATGACGGTAGTATTGCCGTTCAATTTTGCGCAATTCCTTGCGACTTTTGTCTGGAAAGCAACGCTCCAAATTGCCCCTTACCACCTTCAAGCGGTAGCGCACCACATAGCGCACCACAGGCCACAACAGCGTGGCAAACAGATAGTGCACACACAGCGGCAGATATGCAACTGGAAGCAGGATATTGTACATTTTTTCGTGCAGATATGTTGATATGAGCAATCAATATCCACGTTCGAACTGGTCGCCTACTTCGCCCTGAACACCTTCCTCAAGTTGCAGCTGGCTGAGCCTACGTTCCCAAAACATATCGCGCACCTCGCCCTTGGCATTTGAGTGAAGCAGTTTATAGAATCCAGAGCGGAATTCGTCCCAAAAGATAAAGCAACGGTTGGCATCGTCACCCGGAAGGTTGTTGTAGCGCCAGAGTTGATATGGCAGATAGAATATCTGTCCCTGACGAGCCACCTGATGATCCTCAAGACCTACAGCCTCATCCGACCTGATAATGGTCACACCACCTCCCATATTGCGCATCGACACAAAGTTTTTCTCGTCGCGCACATAGTCGGGAGCTCCATATTGCAGATACACGCGGCCGCGATCGGTATGGATACCTTTGGTTTTTGGCCAGGAAAAATTCTTCTCTACATAGTCGATGCGTGTTTTGTATTGACGCCAGGCACCCTCGGCATTCAACGGCTCACGACGTGCCCAAAACTTATAGAGGAAAAGCTGCTTTTCTTCCAATCCAGGGCGGTTGATGATGTCGTATATGTCGCGACGTTCCACCTCATTGGCAATAGGAGCCAATGCCTCAATATATGTGTTCAGTTGCATCTCGTCGGTAAGAGTCGATGCAAAGGTCATTGATACAGGCGTGGAATTGATGTTGTTTTGCATCGCAGGATTGCTTCTAAAAAACGGAACGCGCTTGTAAAGCATCTTGTCGTTGTTGCGATTGCGGATTTCGAGCACCAAGTTGTAGTTGCCCGAAGGAAGGTCTTTTATTTCTATTGTACCGAAAATGGGAACCAACGGATCACACGTCAGTTTCTGCGCTGTCTGGGTGTATTCCAACACTTTGCCAGTTTCGAGCATTTCAATATAGGAGACAGCATAGACATTGGGATCCTTCGTTTCACGGTTTATGTTGTAAAGTTCGCAGTAATAATTAATTGTATTAACCTGTTCGGGTAAGAAATCATTCACATAAGGCTCCATATCATATCCGCTGCGCGAAAGTATGTTTGGCGTTTCTGTTGGAGTCACGTTCGACATCATCTGCAGACTTGACAACGCAGGGCGTTTTGTATCATAGTACAGTGGCAACTGTTGCTCTACAACCGTAGCTTCGTCGCTGCCGTTCTTGTCTCGCAGTTGTATCTGCAAGTCGTATATACCGTTTGCCAATGCAAAACGCTGCACATCAAGGAAGTTGAACCTATTGGCTTCAGGCGAAGCAATGACTGGACTTGACAAGTCGTATTTCTTTGCCATAACAAGAGAATCGCCAACGGCTGCGGTAATTACAATTTCGACATTGGCCTGGTAGCCATTGCCTGTTTTCACGAAGTTAAGGTTCCACGCATCGAACGAAAGATATGTTTCGACATACGATCCGGTTCCGAACTCATAAAAAGTGGCGTAGGAAAAGACAGCTGTCAGGTGTTTGTTACCATTTGTCGCAGTATTTCCCGCAGCAAAGCCCAGATGACTGAATATCAATGCTGCAATAAGCAATATTATTCGTTTCATAATTATCCATTTTAATAAACTAAAACGCAAGTTCTTGGTAATTATTGTCTCTTGTCGCTTTTTTTATGCCTACTAACGTATTTTGTGGTATTCCGTTGTGCATCCATTCTCTTTCGCCGTCAGTTGTTTTGACGACAGGTGAATTATCTTCAACGTGTCAGAAAACTCGTAAACACGACTGTCCTTGAACTCCTTGCCCCTTAGTATCAAATTGTTCCGACGCAGTTCCCAACCGTTGTACTGGTATGTCGGATTATTGATGCTTGCCGCAAGTCCGTGACTCCCGCATTGGAAGCCTGTTTCAATGCCGGCAGTGTCAGTAACCCAAGTACCTATAATGTCGCGTTTACGGTTCCCGCCAAAAAGCACGTATATTAAAATGACCAATACAAGTAGAATTGCCAGGATTGTGAGTATTGGATGTATGCCGTTGCGTTTTTTCATTGGTTCTGTCGCTTATAATCATTATAATAACAATCCAATTCGATATTTATTTCGCCAAAAAGCATTTTTTTCTTGCTCACTACAATAAAATTTGGTAATTTTGTAATGTCTAACAGCCAATCAAGTTACTTTATTATACTGAGCTTTAGAGCAATATAAAGAAAACTCTACAAACAACAACGGTAAAATGAAAGTCCTTTTTGTCTGCCACGGCAATATATGCCGCAGTCCAATGGCCGAATTCATCCTTCGTCGCTATGTTAATATAGCCGGATTGTCGGAAAACATCGAAGTATCTTCCGCTGCAACCTCCGACGAAGAGATTGGAAATCCCGTTTACCCGCTGGCCAAACGCACCTTGGCTATGCACGGCATAGGATGTCGCAACAAGGTGGCTCAACGCATAACTCGCCAAATGTACGACGACAGCGATATCGTTGTGGCTATGGATCACCAGAATCTCACCAATCTCGGCCGTTTGTTGGGCAATCTTGACAACAAAAAAACCAGTCTTCTCCTTGATTTCCTGCCCGAAGGCAACAAAAGACAAGGACAGGACATTGCCGACCCCTGGTACACCCGCGACTTTGAGACAGCATACAACGATATCGATGCAGGGTGCAAAGGCCTTGTTGATCACCTGAAGGCTGGCATCCAGAACAACCCACAGTGAAAACTGCTGATAATCACCAATGTTTACTGACAAATTAATTTTTATTTGTTAGTATTCATTTTTTTTTACTAATTTTGAAAGTTCAAACAATTTGCGAACATAACAAATAAACAATTAATAATCAATTTAATAATCAATTTTTATGCAACCAAAAGGTAACAAATACGGTGTTCACCGTGTACTTGAGCCGAAGGGCGTACTGCCGCAGCCGGCCAACAAACTCGACAACAATATGGACGTTCTTTATGACAACGAAATCCTCATCGATGTCCAGACCCTCAACGTCGACTCCGCTTCGTTCACCGACATTATGAACTATGCCAAGGAACAGGCCGGCGCAGGTGCCAGCCAGGAGAAAATCCTTGAAGAGGTCAAGAAAGAAATGCTCCTAAACGTCGAGCTGCAGGGCAAGCACCGCAACCGTCGTACTGGTTCAGGCGGTATGCTGCTTGGTAAAGTCGAGAAAATCGGCGACGCTCTGAAGGGCAAAATCGACCTGAAAGAAGGCGACCGCATTGCTACCCTCGTCAGCCTCTCGCTGACCCCACTGCGCATCGATAGCTTTGGCGAAATCCGTCCCGAAATCGACCAGGTCGACATCAAAGGTAAAGCCATCCTCTTCGAGAGCGGCATTTACGCCAAGATTCCCGATGATATGCCCGAGAAACTGGCCCTCAGCGCCCTCGACGTCGCCGGTGCCCCCGCACAAACTGCCAAGCTGTGCCAGTACGGCCAGACCGTTGTCATCCTCGGTGCAGGCGGAAAGAGTGGTATGCTCTGCTGCTATGAAGCCAAGAAGCGCGTCGGTGTCACCGGCAAGGTCATCGGCATTGCAAACAGCCCCAAGAGCACACAGCGCATCAAAGATCTTGGTTTCTGCGACATCGTTGAGAGTGCAGCAGGTATGACTCCTGTTCAGGTTTATGAACTCGTCGAGCGTCTCACCAACGGCAAGATGGCCGACGTTACCATCAACTGCGTCAACGTTCCCGACCAAGAAATGACGGCTGTCCTCATCACCAAGGACGACGGTATCGTATACTTCTTCTCGATGGCTACAAGCTTCACCAAAGCAAGCCTCGGTGCTGAAGGTATCGGAAGCGACGTGAATATGATTATGGGTAACGGCTACACCAAAGGCCACGCCGAGTTCACCCTCCAGGAGCTCCGCGAAAGCCCGAAACTGCGCAAGATCTTTGAAGAACTTTACGCATAATCGAATTATTAGAGTTATATTATAAAACTCACACAACATAATTCACAACCAACCTGCGGCAATGGAAACATTGTCGCAGGTTCTTATATAGAGCAAATGAAAAACAAGCTGTTGGTTATTGCTATCGCATCATTGACGCTTGCTGGCTGTACTTATTGTGTTCCTGTTTAGCGGCCGAATTTGATATCTTGCGATGTCGACCCTGATGAGATGTTCGGTGCACACTATACCGCTGCCGATTTTCAGATTTGGCCTATGGCCGACAACGGGATGGCTCGCATCGTTTCAGGCAAAGCCCAGAAAAGTTGAAATCTGAATATTAAAACGATAATACATCGAAGAATATTTTTCTCCACCGCCCGCTACCAACAACATTGACAATGTTAGCGCTTTAAAAAGGAGTAGGGCTATCGCCTGTTGGCGACAGCCCTACTTCCTTTTTTAATAGGCCCATACATCGGCACACACGAATCAAAGCTTGCGCTCTATGAAGTCGGTCATCAGCTTGTAAAGGTTCAAACGAGTGTTGCCACCGTAAATACTGTGGTTCTTGTTGGGATATACGCGCATTTCGAACTGCTTGTCGGCCTTCTCGAGAGCGGTGACAAGGTCTAGAGCATTCTGGAAATGGACATTGTCGTCGCCAGTACCGTGGACAAGAAGGTAGTTGCCCTTGAGCCGGTCGGCAAAGTTGATGGGCGAGTTGTTGTCATAGCCGTCGGGATTCTCCTGCGGACGCTGCAAGAATCGCTCGGTATAAATGTTGTCATAATAGCGCCACGTGGTGACAGGAGCCACAGCGATGGCACTCTTGAAGACATCGTTGCCTTTCAGAATGCAGAGCGACGACAGATAACCGCCGAAACTCCAGCCGAATATTCCTATGCGACGTTCATCAATCCAAGGCTTGCGACCAAACCATTTGGCAGCCGCAATAGCGTCAATGCACTCATAATGACCTAGATTGCGGTAGGTACATTTCTTCCAGTCGGCACCACGTCCACCGGTTCCGCGACCGTCGAAACAGGCGACGACATAGCCTTTCTGCGCCAGCATACGGAACCAGTTGTAGTCGCTCCATCCATAGCTATTAGTAACCTGCTGGTTGCCAGGACCGCCATAAACATAGAAGAACAACGGATACTGTTTATTCTCATCAAAGTCGGCTGGTTTGATGACATAATAGTTCAGTTCAACACCCTCGTCAGTCTTGAGAGTGCCAAACTCTTTTCTCTCAGCACCGTATGCAGCCAGTGTACGCTGCAAATCAGCATTGTCCTGCAACACTTGAATGATGTTGCCTTTGGCGTCGTGCAGCGTATATCGCGGTGCCGTATTGGCGCTGCTGAAAGTGCAGATATAATACTTGCATCCATTGCTGAAGGTGGCGTTATATGTGCCCAGAATGTATTTGCCGTCCTTTACACCGTCGCTGCCATAGCCATCATTGATTTTCTTCGTAACATCATAGTTCAGACACACTTTCTTCTTGGCTTTGAAATCAATGACATACAAGTCGGTATTAATGGCACCGCTTTCGTGGCTGCGATAGTAAATCTTCTGGTTCTTCTCATCAATGCCGCAGATGTCTACAACATCGAAATCGCCGGTAGTAATCTGGCGAATCAGGTTGCCGTCAAGACCGTACAGATAAATATGGTTGTAACCATCCTTCTCGCTCGTAATGAGGAACGACTTTCCGTCGTCAAGGAATTTCCAAGTGTCTGGCACATCGACATATGTGGCACTCTCCTCGGTGTACAAAGCGCTAATATGACCTGTTGTGGCATTGACCGTCAAAAGTTCCATCTTGTTCTGCAAGCGGTTCATACGCATAAAAGCAAGCCTGTTGGGATCTTTGGTCCACTGCATACGAGGCAAATACTGGTCGTTCTCGCTGCCAGTGTTGAGACGCATCGAACTGTTGCTCTCGAGGTTATAAATATAGATGTCAACCACCGAGTTATCCTCGCCGGCCTTGGGATATTTGTATTTGTAGTTGTCGGGATAAAGGCCGCCCCAAGTCTGCATAGTGAACTCACGCACCTTGCTTTCATCAAAGCGATAATAGGCAATGCGCTTGCTGTCAGGGCTCCAGTAGAAGCCCTGCGTAATGGCAAACTCTTCCTCGTATACCCAGTCGGTAGTGCCATTGATGATGGCATTCACACGACCGTCGGTTGTGATTTGGTGCTCTGTCTGCGAGTCCAAATCCATATAGAACAGATTGTTGTCTCGGACATATGCCACCTTTGTGCCGTCGGGCGAAAGTGTGGTGAGACGCTGTTTTCCAGCATTTGAAATCTTGGTGAACGAGCCATCGGTAACACTATAAATATAGTAGTCCGAGACACCGCTGTGGCGATAGATGGGTTCAAAACCGCTGCTGAGCAGTATCTTCTGCTCGTCGGCCGAGAACTCATAACTTTCCATCGGAGGCAACGGTTTAGCTTTCAATCCCTGGGCCTTGCTACCGAAAGAGCATACTGTTCCAACACTCTCACCAGTCTTGTATGAGTATTTCTCGATACCGGTACGAGTCAACACACAATAATGTTCACCGTCCTGCATCGAGCGGATGCTTTGTATGCCGCGTGGAGCAAAGGTCCTGTTAGCCCAAATATCCTCGAGGGTAATCTGTTTTGTTGCTTGTGCAAAAATGCAACTCATAGCTGCAATCATTGATAGTAAAATAGTTACACGTTTCATATACATATATTATTTATCTCATTGGGAAATGCAAATTTACGAAAAAAAATTCGAAACGAAAGCAGACGACAAAAAAAAGGCACACCAGCGCCATCTCCTGTCGATTATTGCAGTCGATATGCCTTTACATATATTTTTAAAGGAAATAAAAACAAATAAAGCAACCCGTTTCGGTTGCTTTATTCAGCGGAAAGACAGGGATTCGAACCCTGGGACCAGGCAAGCTGGTCAACGGTTTTCGAGACCGCCCCGATCGACCACTCCGGCATCTTTCCTTGATAGACAGCAGGTTGCAGCGTTTTTCAACAACATTTCACCTCTGTTTTCGGAGTGCAAAGATACAAACTTTTTTTTAATTACAAGGATTTTTTTCTTTTTTTGATTCAAAATCGATGCCGTGGGAGGATCCATTGGTCTGAAACGTCAATTTCTAACATCAAAAAAAGGGCCAGGAATACAGTCATAAAGTATGCCTCAAATCCGCCCCTGTCAAGGGAAAATTATGTTAAAATTTAACATTTCAGACAACAATTTCGCCTGTTTTTACCCCCAGCTAACTCCCTATTTTCCAGGTACCATCTTCTTACCAAAGTTTACCCAAACTCTTATCAAAGTTTAATCAAACTTCAGTTTAGTGGAACTTAATATGGTTATGGTCAGCGTTTTATAAGGGTAAAAATCGGAGGAAAATTGGTGTTGATTATGATAAGTTAAAAATTCAGTATTGATAATCAATATTTTACAAATGTTAAAATTTCCTTGTCGGAAAAAGATAAAAATTAACATTTAATGAGGGCTACAAACGACGAAAAAAGAAAAAAAATTGGTGGCAAAAACGAGGTTTCAGTTTTTTTTGTTAATTTTGCATTTTTATTTGCCAAAGCCGTATTTTTATAAATGTGGTAATAACAATGCATTTGGCATCAATTGCATCTGGCAAGTATTAAAAATAGTTAATATCATCAAGTTTTTCAATCCGCGGAATACAAAAAAACAAAAACAACAAAATAACTTTCGGAGGCCGCAAAGGCCAACGAGCAAAAAAAGAAAGGAGCAAACAATGAAAAAACTGATTTTGACACTGGCAATGGTGATGACAGTCTTTGTCGCTTCGGCCACTTCGGTACGCTACTTCACCCGTCCACAAGCCTATCGCGTAGCCAACGCACTCGACGCACAAAACGAGCTTATGATTTACTGCGGTTATGAGTACGAGCTGGCAACATACGTGATTGTCAACGAAGTGTGGACAGAACGAGTAAACAGCAAGTACTATGAGATATGGCTCTACGGCTACGATGCCTACACCGGCGAGGAAATATATATGCCAATTGACCTGGCTTGCATCTGGCTCTACAACCCATACAGCGGCCGTATGTACAGTGCGGCACAATACCTGCGCTTCCGCAGCACTGTGGCTACCCCAAACTTCTATTGGACAATGCCGCCCTACAACCCATTCACACGCCACTTCCACGACCCGCACTTCAACCACGGATACACCTACCACTACGAAATACACCGCTTCGGCTGGCGTCCGCCGATGCCGCCTCACGGAGGCCCCTGGCCATACCACCCCTACTATATGCGCACTCCGCATACTCCCGCACCGGTGCCTGTCAAGCCCTTCACACCTGGCTTGAACTACCCACAAACACCTGACGGCCACGGCTATATCGGTGGCGGCGGACGTACAACGATAGGCACACGCAGTACCAACTTCAACAACGCCGGCGGTGCACGTTCGGGCAACAATATGAACAACTCTGGCAATCCCGGAACCACCAACCGCAACAGCAGCACCAACACCGGTTCAAGCAACGGCAGAGGTAGCGGCACTGTGAACAACGGCAGTAGCAACGGTCGCGGAAACAACACGGTCAACACTGGCTCCTCAAACGGTCGCGGTAACAACACGGTCAACACTGGCTCCTCAAACGGTCGCGGCAACAACACGGTCAACACTGGCTCCTCAAACGGTCGCGGTAACAACACGGTCAACACCGGCTCTTCAAACGGTCGCGGTAACAGCACAGTCAACACCGGCTCCTCAAACGGTCGCGGAAACAGCACAGTCAACACTGGCTCCTCAAACGGTCGCGGAAACAGCACGGTCAACACCGGCTCCTCAAACGGTCGCGGTAACAGCACGGTCAACACCGGCTCTTCAAACGGTCGCGGAACTGGAACTGTAAACAGCGGAACAAGCAATAACCGTGGAACAACCACCAACACTGGCAGCACAAACCGCGGCAACACTACCGGCACAAGCACTAACGGACGCAACTCGACCACGACCAACAGAGGCTCTAACCCCACAAGATAAAAACGAACAATCCTTGTTAAGGCGATGCGCGATGCGCATCGCCTTAACGTCATTATAAACAATCCGATATGAACGATATGAAATCGAGCGAGCTGGTGCTTTCGCCAAACGGCAGTTTGTACCACATCAATATGACAGGTCAAAACCTGGCTGACGATATTTTCCTTGTCGGAGACCCGGGTCGCGTCAATATGTTCAAAGAACTGTTCGACGGAATAGAATATGAGAGTATGAACCGAGAGCTTCACGCTTTGACAGGCACCTACCACGGTCACCGTTTCACGGCTCTCAGCACAGGTATGGGTTGTGACAACATCGACATTGTTGTAACCGAACTTGATGCCGCTGCCAACATCGACCTAGCTTCACGCACCATCAAGCCTAACCATCGAACACTCAATATGGTTCGCATTGGAACCTCCGGCTCGCTGCACAGTGAGATTCCTTGCGGCTCGTTGGTCGCTTCCGCATACGCCATAGGTCTCGACGGATTGCTGAACTACTACGAGCACGACGACCTACAGCTGGAGGAAAAAATGACTCAGGCTTTCGAAAAACATATGCAGTTCTCCCAACGCCTGGCCCGCCCTTACTGCGTTAAAGGCAGCGAAACGTTGCTCGACAAAGTGGCAGACATCACCGTCAAAGGCATAACGGCAACGGCACCAGGATTTTACGCTCCTCAGGGACGAAACATACGCATTGCTCCCGCTATAAAGGACCTGAACGAGCGACTGTCGACATTCGAATGGAACGGTCTCAAAATCACCAACCTTGAAATGGAGACATCGGCTATTTATGGCTTGTCCAAAATTATGGGTCACAACGCATTGACCGTGTGCCTTATTATCGCCAACCGTGCCGACGGCACTTTCCTTAACGAATATCACAGCCAGATGCGCGACACAATTGTCAACATAATGAACCGTATGGCAAAATGAAAAAAGGATTGATTATTATATTGCTGACAGTCAGCATTTCCTGTCTTCACGCCCAAGCATCGTACATTGCCGAACAACTGGGTCGCGACGCACACCATATTGTACAGTCGCTCGGCGCATTTGTCGGCAATGAAAGAGCCGAAAGCCAGCAGTTTGACATAACATATATGCCTGCCGGCAACCGTGTGGAAGGAGTAATGATTATCAACACCGCCGACTACCGCTGCACTTTCAAGATGGATCCAAAGGACGAGATATGCTTCGAGATAATCCTTGATGTGCGCAGCGCCGACTTCCTGCACGATTTCAACCGGCTGTTTCAAATCTACCATACAGAGAACCCCGACGGCGACGACAAGACTATGCACTTCGGCGACAAGCTGATACGTGTTCGCGAAACGTCGTCAACAACATCACGTTTCCGTAGTTTTACGATGACAGAAAAGGAGAAATGATGCGAGACCGCGTTCACAGTCGCGTACGCGCGAAAATAAAATAACAATTCAGGAAAAAATCGTATCTTTGCATTTTCAAATAAAAATATAATTTCAATGCAAAATATTCGCAATGTGGCAATTATAGCCCACGTCGACCACGGCAAGACAACTCTTGTCGATCGTATGCTCCATCAAGCAAAACTATTTCGCGACAACCAAGAAACCGGCGACCTTATCCTCGACAACAACGACCTTGAGCGCGAACGCGGCATCACCATTCTAAGCAAGAATGTATCTGTACGATACAAAGACTACAAAATCAACATTATTGACACTCCCGGCCACAGCGACTTTGGCGGCGAAGTTGAGCGTGTGCTCAATATGGCCGACGGTGTGCTGCTTGTCGTTGACGCTTTTGAAGGCCCTATGCCACAGACACGCTTTGTTTTGCAAAAAGCCATAGAACTGGGATTGAAGCCGATAGTTGTCATCAACAAAGTCGACAAGCCCAACTGCGACCCCGAATTGACCCAAGAAGCCGTTTTCGACCTGATGTTCAATCTGGGAGCCAACAATGACCAGCTCGACTTCCCTACTGCCTACGGCAGCGCCAAACAAGGCTGGATGGGTTCCGACTGGAACAACCCGACCGACGACATCAGCTATCTGATGGACCTTATCATCAAGCATATACCCGAGCCTATCGTACCCGAAGGGAACACCCAGATGATGCTTTCGAGCCTTGACTACAGCAGCTATCTTGGCCGTATCGCCGTGGGACGCCTTAACCGTGGCACTCTGCAAGCCGGACAACCCATATGCCTCGTCAAAAGAGATGGCACTCACATACAGAGCAAAATAAAAGAGCTTTACACTTTTGAAGGATTGGGCAAGGAACGTACAAAGAACGTTATTGAAGCAGGCGAAATCTGCGCCATACTGCTTGATTTGGACAAAAACATAATGTTTGAAATCGGCGACACCATCTGCGACAACGAAAATCCAGAACCTCTGCCACCCATCAAAGTCGATGAGCCGACAATGTCGATGCTTTTCACAATCAACAATTCACCTTTCTTCGGTAAGGAAGGAAAATATGTCACCAGCCGTCACATCCGCGAACGTTTGTTCCACGAGCTGGAGAAGAACCTGGCAATGCGCATAGAGGAGACCGGCTCGCCCGATTCACTTCTCGTTTTCGGACGTGGCATCCTGCACCTATCCATCCTTATCGAGACGATGCGCCGTGAGGGCTATGAGCTGCAGGTGGGTCAACCGAAGGTGATTATCAAGGAGATTGACGGTCAAAAGTGCGAGCCTATTGAACAGCTCACCGTGCTTGTGCCCGAGGAATTCTCGAGCAAGGTTATCGACGTTGTCACTCGCCGCAAAGGTGAGGTAGGCACCATCGAAACCAAGGGCGACCGCGTACAGCTCGACTTCACCATCCCGAGCCGCGGCATCATAGGCCTGCGCAACACACTGCTCACCGCCACCAACGGCGAAGCCGTGATTGCCAGCCGCTTCCTGGAGTTTCAGCCGTGGAAAGGCGACATCGACGACCACAAGTACGGAGCCCTGATAGCCAAAGAAACAGGTGAGGCTACAGCCTACAGCATCAGCAAACTGCAGGACCGCGGTCCCTTCTTCATCGAGCCGGGCGACCAGGTCTATGCCGGTGAGGTAATCGGCGAAAGCCTGCGTCCCGGCAACGACATTGTCATCAACGTCGTCACTGCCAAGAACCTGACCAATATGCGCAGCAAGAGCGCCGACGACAAGTCGACCTGCACGCCGGCCATCAAGTTCAGCCTTGAGGAGGCTATGGAGTACATCCGTGAGGACGAATACCTCGAAATCACGCCGACCCACCTGCGCATCCGTAAGATTATCCTTGACGAGATAGAGCGCAAACGCGCCCGCATCGCCGCAGGATTCAAAGACGAATGATTGACACTCAACAAAATATTAATATTACCATAAAACCCCATACAATTATGAAGAAACTACTATCACTTCTTATGGTAGCCTTCGCTATGACGGCGATGGTGGCCTGCGACGAAAAGGACAACGGGAACGACAACCCCGGCAATGGTAACGGCAACGGCGGCGACAACAGCACCCTCGCAGCACAGTTGGTAGGCACTTGGCAGTCGGAACACATCTACATCAATGATGAAGAGGTTCAGATGCAGCTGACCATCGTTATGAATGCCGACGGCACCGGCGAGCTTGCCGAGATGAGCGAGGTTATCAGCTGGCAGGTGAGCGGCAACAATGTGAATGTCACCAACTCGCACGGCAACACATTCACCTTCACCGTGACCGACATTACCGAGACATATATGATTATTACCGGCAATACCGTTCCCGGCACCGGCCAGCAAGCCAAGTTCGAGGGCAAGTTCTTGAAGGTGAACGGCGGCACCCCGGACACCCCTGACCCCGGCGACCTCGGTCTCAGCGCCATCGATCCTGTCGACAGGACCGAGACCTCACTCACCGTCAACGCAACTATCACAGGCGATATCCACCAATACCTGCCCCAATTCCCGAACTTTGCGTGCGGATTCATCTGGTCGGCCGAAGGCACCCCCACGATGAACGGCAACAGCATCACAGGTACGCCTGACGCGTGGGGCAAATTCGAGGTCACCATCACAGGCCTTGAATCTGGAAAGGACTACACTATCATCGCTTGGCTGAAGCTCACGCCTGAGATCGAGCCTATCCTCAGCAGCAGTATCGTTATGTCGACCCTCGGCGGCTCCAATCCGATCAGTGGTTGGGTAGACCTGGGCCTGCCGAGCGGCCTGCTATGGGCTTCGTGTAACGTCGGCGCCACTAGCCCTGAGCAGTACGG